>Ga0213821_1000007_pt1 | contig 220258 bp, 221 predicted proteins | sample MC6MC0909MG_FD_179894 | JGI IMG/M metagenome (GOLD analysis project Ga0213821, IMG submission 179894) | Enriched soil aggregate microbial communities from Iowa State University, Ames, United States - MC6-MC0909-MG | ecosystem: Environmental > Terrestrial > Soil > Unclassified | place: USA...
ACGCAAGTAAGTAAGATCCCTCAAAGACGATGAGGTAGATAGGTTCGAGGTGGAAGTGTGGTGACACATGGAGCTGACGAATACTAATCGATCGAGGACTTAACCAAAATGTTTGAAACATTCAATGAACCGTTTATCCAGTTTTGAAAGAATAATTCTTTCAATTAAATAATGTCTAGTGATGATGGCAAAGAGGTCACACCCGTTCCCATACCGAACACGGAAGTTAAGCTCTTTAGCGCCGATGGTAGTTGGGGGCTTCCCCCTGTGAGAGTAGGACGTCGCTAGGCGCAAAAAGTCGCTGCTGATACACTCAGTAGTGGCTTTTTTTATTGTTATAAATTATTTTTTCTAATGAAAATACAATATAATCTTAAAAATAAAAGGAGACATTTCACCATGAGAGCGAAATGTCTCCTGACTTGTTTATGAAACGGTAGTTGCTCGCAATTCAATACGACGGATTTTACCCGATGTTGTTTTCGGTAGCTCATCGATAAAGACTATGCTACGAGGGTATTTATAAGGCGCTGTTAACGCTTTAACATGCTCCTGAAGCTCTTTTATTAATTGTTCTTCATCAAGCCCACGGAAGCCCTCACGTAAGATGACGAATGCTTTCACAATATGACCTCTAATTTCATCTGGTGCTGCAACAACAGCGCATTCTTGTACAGCCTCATGCTTGTTTAAAGCATCCTCTACTTCAAATGGACCTATTGTATAGCCTGATGAAATAATAATGTCATCCCCACGTCCTTCAAACCAGAAGTATCCATCCTCATCACATTTTGCTTGGTCTCCTGTAATATACCAATCCCCTCTAAAGGCAGCTTGTGTGCGCTCAGGTTCACGGTAATACTCTTTGAATAGAGCAGGTGATGATTTATGAACTGCAATGTCTCCTACTTCTCCAACCGGTGCCTCATTACCGTCATGGTCAATAATACGTACAATATTTCCTGGTGTAGGAACACCCATTGAACCAGGGCGTAATTCTGTATTTTCCAGTGTACCAATTAATAATGTATTTTCAGTTTGTCCATAACCATCACGTACCTTAAGGCCAAAATTTTTCATAAACGTTTCGATAACTGGTCGATTTAATGGCTCACCTGCAGAAACTGCACTTCTTAAAGTTGATAAATTATAATCTTTTAGATTATCAATCTTTGCCATAATTCGATATTCTGTTGGTGTACAACAAAGAACATTTACTTTTTCATCTTGAAGAAGTTGTAGATAAGTATGTGGGTCAAAACCGCCATGATAGACGAATGCCGTTGCCCCTAACATAATTGTCGATAAAAACGGACTCCAAATCCATTTTTGCCAACCAGGTGCTGCTGTAGCCCATACTAAGTCACCTTCGCGTACACAAAGCCACTTGGAGGCTGCTGTTCGAATATGCGCATAGCCCCAGCCATGGGAATGAACAACCCCTTTAGGTTTACCCGTTGTCCCTGAAGTATAAGAAAGGAATGCCATATCATCACGTTTTGTTGCCACAGCAGTAAAGCTTGTAGGTTGCTTGTCAGCTAATGCGTCTAAAGAGAGCCAATTGTTTGAGGCATTGCCGATAACTAATTTGTTATTTAAAGCTGCTACTGATGAAGTAATTTGATCCACCTCACTTGTAAAAGCTTCGTAAGCAATTACTGCATTGGCAGAGGCATGTTCCATACGATATTCTAAGTCACTTGCTCGCAACATCTCAGAACAAGAGATTGGTACGATACCAGCCTTTAGACAGCCAAGGAACACAAAATAGGCTTCTGGTAGGCGTGGAATGATAACTAAAACACGATCACCTTTTTGAAGTCCTCTTTCTGTAAAGGCATTTGCGTATTGATTCATTTTTTGAATAAGGTCCGCATAAGAAATGGTACGACGATTTTGTTTAGTATCCAACCATCGTATAGCTTGGCGATCACTATCTTGGGAAAATTTCTCTAATTCCTCTGTGATGTTGTAAAGTTCTGGTGCAATTAAATCTTTTGTTACCATATGAACATTCCTCCCCAAAATGTATTTAATAGAAAATTCTTAAAACTATTTTTATTTTAACAATTGAAATAATATACAGCAAGAATATTCAATACATAAAATAGAAATATTTCTCCTTATAGAGAACTATTAAACTTCAGAAAATAAAAATTAAAATTATGCAATAAATTAAATAATTTTTTCGAAAAAGTATTGCATAATTTAGAATGCTTGGTATAATAATAAATGTACTTAAGAGGTTGTTAAACCTAATTGAATAGTATTGTTCCGAAGTAGCTCAGTTGGTAGTAGCACCTGACTGTTAATCAGGTTGTCGCAGGTTCGAGTCCTGCCTTCGGAGCCATTTTTTTGCACTTTTTTAAGATGGTTTTAATTTTTAAAAATAAAATTTTAAAAAAAGCTTGCACCAAAGAAAAAATGATGTTAATATAAATCTTGTCTTGTTTGAGACATAATGAATGGCCCCTTGGTCAAGCGGTTAAGACACCGCCCTTTCACGGCGGTAACACGGGTTCGAATCCCGTAGGGGTCACCATTTTTAAGTAGTAATGCATAGGCTGAAAAAGATAAATAAACTGTGAAGAAAAAAACACCTGTTTCTATGGAGGATTAGCTCAGCTGGGAGAGCATCTGCCTTACAAGCAGAGGGTCGGCGGTTCGAGCCCGTCATCCTCCACCATATAGTGTTTTTTCGGAGGGGTAGCGAAGTGGCTAAACGCGGCGGACTGTAAATCCGCTCCTTAGGGTTCGGCGGTTCGAATCCGTCCCCCTCCACCAGTTTTATTTATATAATGATTGGGGTATAGCCAAGCGGTAAGGCAACGGATTTTGATTCCGTCATGCCCTGGTTCGAATCCAGGTACCCCAGCCATTTTTCTTTTTTGAGCCATTAGCTCAGTTGGTAGAGCATCTGACTTTTAATCAGAGGGTCGAAGGTTCGAGTCCTTCATGGCTCACTTTTCTAATTTTAATTTAAAAGTGTAACATTAACTACAGATACTAATCTCTTGCTGAAAACAGCAGGAGATTTTTTTTGCTGTTTTCAAATGTATAAATATACGATTTTTTGTTAGGTTGAGCCAAGTGCATTGTAGGCTTTACAATAGTCTTATTAAAAATAGGGGGTATAAAAACATGAATAAACAACAAATATCAATTATTGGGGTTCCAACAGATTACGGTCAAACACGAAGAGGAGTGGATATGGGGCCGAGTGCCATTCGTTATGCAGGTGTTGTAGAGCGACTAGAAGCAATTGGTCACGGGGTACAAGATCAGGGAGATATTCTTGTTAGCCAAGCACATGAAAGTAAGGCAATCGATAAACAGCTATTAAATTTAGAAGAAGTTGTAGAAGTAAGCACATCTTTAGCGAATCAAGTACATGAAGCATTAGAGCAAAAAAAATTCCCGTTAGTATTTGGGGGAGATCATAGTATTGCGATTGGTACACTTGCAGGACTTGGTGAACATTTTAAAAACTTAGGCGTTATTTGGTTTGATGCACATGCCGATCTTAATACACCTGAGACTACACCATCGGGCAATATTCATGGTATGCCGCTTGCAGTTAGTATTGGCTTAGGTCATGAACGTCTTGTGCAAATTCGTAACTATGCACCAAAGGTTAAACCTGAAAATGTTATTATTATCGGGGCACGCTCAGTAGATCCTGGTGAACGTGAGTTAATTCGTCAACAAGGCATTAAAGTCTATACAATGCATGAGATTGATCGTCTTGGTATGACGCGTGTTATGGAAGATGCACTTGCATATCTACAAGAGCGCAAAGTAGATGGCTTGCATTTATCGTTAGATTTAGATGGTTTAGATCCGCTCTATACACCGGGTGTAGGAACGCCAGTGCCTGGAGGTATTTCGTACCGCGAAAGCCACCTAGCGATGGAAATGTTACAAGAATCAGGCATGCTAACATCTGCTGAATTTGTTGAGGTGAATCCAATACTAGATGAAAAAAATAAAACTGCGGATGTGGCTGTGGCATTAATCGGTTCTTTATTCGGTGAAACACTAGTATAATGCAAAATTGTGAAAAAATTGTTTATCGCCACATTGATTAAAAATCTTTTGTTATAATTGAATATAAATTGAAACTTTTCTTATAGTCGGGCCGTATAGTATAAGACAGTTGTAAAGGTGGAGAAGTAGACACAATGGATGCGTTAGTAAATAAGAGAATAAAACAAGTGCTTAAAGGCGATCAAAACGCATTTGCCGATATTGTGAGTCTCTATCAGCACAAACTGTACCAAGTATGCTACCGAATGTTAGGAAACAAGCAAGAATCTGAAGATATTGCGCAAGAAGCGTTTGTGCGAGCTTATATGAACTTGCATACTTTTGATCAAAAAAGAAAATTTTCGACGTGGCTTTATCGCATCGCGACGAACCTCTGCATAGACCGTATTAGAAAGAAGAAACCGGATTATTATTTAGATGCGGAAGTGGCTGGTACGGAAGGGCTCGATATGTATTCACAAATCGCAGCGGATGACCAACTACCGGAGGAACAGTTAGAACAGATGGAGCTACAAGATCGCATTCAATACGAAATTGGACGTTTGCCTGATAAGTATCGTTCAGTTATAGTATTGAAATATATTGAAGAATTATCGTTGCAGGAAATTAGTGAAATTTTAGATATGCCTCTTGGGACAGTGAAAACGAGAATTCACCGCGGACGCGAAGCATTACGAAAGCAATTAAACAATCTGTAGGAGGGGGAGCGTCATGAATATTTGTCCAGAGCATATTATTGATTATATGCATGATTATTTAGACGGTGACATTAGTCGTGAGCATGAGCAAGAATTGAAACAACATTTGCACTCATGCGGTGATTGCAAACAATTGATGCAAGAATTGAGTGAAACGATCGCCTTTGTGAAGAGTGCTTCCCATATTACAGCACCTCCAGATTTTGAAGCTGCGGTGATGGCTCGTTTACCGAAACCCAAAAATCGTGTAGGTATGCAAAAATGGATTCGACGTCATCCATTCTTTGTTGCAGCTGCCGTCTTCTGTTTATTTATGAGTGCCACGTTATTAGGTAATTTTATGGACGATCAACATTTCTCTGTCACGAAACAACCAAACCTCGTTGTAGAAGGACAAACGGTTATAGTACCAGAAGGAGAAGTTGTAAAAGGCGATATCGTCGTTAAAAATGGAGATTTAATTGTTGAGGGTGAAGTGGATGGCAACGTCACTATTATTAACGGTCAGTATATGGCATCTTCAGCAGTCGTTTCAGGTAAAATAGAAGAAATAGACGAAGCGTTTGAATGGTTATGGTATTCTATCAAGAATTCCGTAAAAACTGCCATGACATTTGAGGAAAAAGAAACTAAATAGAACTCTATACGTCCTACATGATAGTGCACGGTAGAGGATGAAAAGTCTACTCATATGGGTAGACTTTTCTTTTGAAAAAAGTTACATTTGACAAGAATGTGCTATACTTAAATGTATATGGATTCGCAATGAAAAGTGGGGGATGCCACGTGCAAATTATCGAACAATTCACAGATTTAACACCGGTGAATATTGTTATTAACTTCATAGATGTACTGCTCGTATGGTACGTTGTTTATAAAATTTTAACCCTCATTAAAGGGACGAAAGCAGTCCAATTATTAAAAGGCATTTTCGTCATTATTATTGCACGCATTGCAACAGACTTTATAGGGTTAGAAACTTTAGGATGGATGCTAAAACAAGTCATTGAATTTGGTTTCTTGGCTATTATTATTATCTTCCAGCCTGAAATTCGACGAGGTCTCGAACAAATTGGACGAGGAAAGCTATTCCAACGTTCGACGAGTCAAGAAGAAGAAGAGCAAACGAGACTGATTGAAGCCATGAAGAAATCGGTTAGCTATATGGCTAAACGCCGTATAGGGGCGCTTATTTCTATTGAAAAAGACACAGGCTTAACTGAATATATTGAAACGGGAATAGGTCTAAATGCAGAAGTATCTTCTGAATTGCTTATTAACATTTTCATACCGAATACACCACTGCATGATGGTGCAGTCATTATGCAAAAAGACAAAGTAACAGCAGCAGCCTGTTATTTACCGCTGTCAGAAAGTCCTTTTATTTCCAAAGAGCTTGGCACACGACATCGTGCAGCACTTGGACTTAGTGAAGTAACAGACGCGATTACCATTGTCGTTTCAGAAGAAACTGGCGCCATTAGTATTACGTTAAACGGTAATCTACATCGTAATCTTTCTCTAGAGGAATTCGAAACACTGTTACGCAAAATGTGGTTCGGATCAGCACAAGAATCGAATGCAGCCTCTAAGTTGACTTGGAGGGGGAAAAAGAATGGATAAAATGATGGATAGCCCATGGGTATTGCGAATCATTGCGCTGTTTCTAGCGTGCTTACTATTTTTCTCTGTTCGCACTGAGTTAGCTTCTACAGATAAAAATGCGATGACTGAACAGATGGAAGTCATTCGAGATGTACCCGTAGAAGTTTATTATGATGATGATAGTCTTATTGTGACGGGTATTCCGAAAACAGTGAATGTCACGGTAAGGGGACCAAAGCAAATCGCTTTAACAGCAAAATTAGTTAAAGATTTCTCAGTATTTGTAAATTTAAATGATTTATTAATTGGCGAGCATACCGTCGAGCTACAATACGAAAATATTTCGGATAAATTAAAAGTGACCCTAGACCCAGCGATGGTGAAAGTGAATATAGAGGAAAAAGTCACGCAAGAATTCCGCGTCGATCCTGAAATGAATAATCGTTTAATTGATGAAGGGTATTACTTAAAAGGCATGTCTGCGAACCCAGCAACTGTGTTTGTAACAGGGGCAAAAAGCGCGATTGAAAGCATTAGCTACGTAAAAGCGACGGTAACGGGTGAACAAGGCTTGAGACAGTCTTTCTCTCAAGAAGCGGCTGTTAAAGTATTAGATCGTGATTTAAATAAATTAGATGTGATGATAGAACCAGAAAAGGTTAAGGTACGGGTAGATATTGCAGAATATAGTAAAGAACTACCGGTAACGATAAAAGAAACAGGGAAAGCGGCAGATGACATTACCATCAATCGATTAACCCTTATTACTAACTCTTTGAAAGTGTATGGGAAAAAATCGATTATCGATGTTTTAACGAGCTTGCCAGTTGAAATTGATCTATCAAAAATTACCGAATCAAAAACGTATGAATTCGATGTCAAATTACCAGAAGGTGCGACTAAAGTATCTGAACAAAAAATTAAAATTAAAGCTGATGTCACAAAAGTAGAAAAAGCAGAAGAGGAAAAAAAGGAAACCATTACAATTCCTGAAGAACCTAATCCTGACCCTGTGACTGAAGATGATGTTGATTCTTAAACAATAACTGACTATAATTTTAATTTGATTCATAAGAGATTTCCTGTCTCTACAAATCGTGCTATATAGCAAGATGTCTAAATGCTAACGAACAAGGAAGGCTCAGGTAATCATGAGCACGTGTACTATTCTGTCATTAGAATAGAATGCCTGATGTTAAAAGCTTGTTGACTTAGAGCCTAAGTGGCCTAAATATTAGTAAATGAATGACAAAAGACTTTTCCAAAAGTAAGCAGACGAGCCGTCCGATTGTCCACAGGAAACAAGCATGATGCGGTCGTCTTGCATTGAAGGAGAGAACAATTAAAATGGGTAAATATTTTGGAACAGATGGCGTCCGTGGCGTCGCGAATAGTGAATTAACACCGGAATTTGCATTTAAACTTGGCCGCGTAGGTGGTTATGTTTTAACGAAGGATGCAACAGGGCGTCCAAAGGTATTAATTGGTCGTGACACACGTATTTCAGGCGAAATGCTTGAAGGTGCACTAGTAGCCGGGCTTTTATCAATCGGCGTAGAGGTGATGCGTCTTGGTGTAATTTCTACACCAGGTGTTGCTTATCTTTCTAGAATTATGAGTGCAGACGCAGGCGTCATGATTTCAGCTTCACATAACCCAGTTGCCGACAATGGCATTAAATTTTTCGGTCCAGATGGTTTCAAACTAACTGATGCGCAAGAAGCAGAAATTGAAGCCATTCTTGATGCGCCAGAAGATACTTTACCACGTCCAATCGGTGCTGATTTAGGCATTGTAAGTGATTACTTCGAGGGTGGACAAAAGTATATTCAATACTTAAAACAAACGGTAGATGAGGAATTTGATGGCATTCATGTAGCACTAGATTGCGCACATGGTGCAACATCATCACTTGCGACTCATTTATTTGCTGACTTAGAAGCAGATATTTCAACAATGGGTGCTTCACCAACGGGTCTGAACATTAATGACGGTGTTGGTTCAACACATCCAGAAGGTCTAGCTGCATTTGTAACTGAAAAGGGTGCAGATGTTGGTTTAGCATTCGATGGTGATGGTGACCGTCTTATCGCAGTAGACGAAAAAGGTAAAATCGTTGATGGAGACCAAATTATGTTTATTATTGGTAAACACTTAAATGCAGTGGGTCGTCTGAAAAAGCAAACGATTGTCTCTACTGTAATGAGTAATATGGGCTTCTACAAAGCTGTTGAAGAAAACGATATGCACAGTGTTCAAACAGCTGTAGGGGATCGTTACGTTGTAGAAGAAATGCGTGCCAATGAATACAACTTAGGTGGCGAGCAATCAGGTCATATTGTATTCTTAGATTTCAATACGACAGGTGATGGCCTGTTAACAGGTATTCAACTTGTTAATATTATGAAGGCTACTGGCAAAAAACTATCTGAACTTGCTGGCGAAATGACGATTTTCCCTCAACGTTTAGTAAATGTTCGTGTAACAGACAAGCATGCAGTGACGGAAAATGCAAAAGTTGCAGCTGTCATGGCAGAAGTTGAAGCAGATATGGCTGGTAACGGACGCATCTTAGTTCGTCCTTCTGGCACAGAGCCACTTGTGCGTGTCATGGTGGAAGCAGCTACAGAAGCGGACTGTGAACGCTATGTAGAACGGATCGCCAATGTAGTCCGTACTGAAATGGGTTTAACGGAATAAATGTAAAGTAACTCGATCTTTCATCTTGGAAGATCGAGTTTTTTTATGTTTGAAATAGCTGGGAGAGGGAAGAATACTGTTGAGTCACAAAACAACAAGGGGTGTTTTATTGATATGGCTAAAATAGCAACAGTAATAACAGATATGTTCGAGGACGTAGAGTTTACAAGTCCAAAGGCAGCTTTAGAAGAAGCAGGGCATGAAGTAATTACAATTGATATTGAAGCAGGAAAAGAAGTTGAAGGTAAACATGGGGAGAAAGTAAAAATCGATAAAGGGATTGAGGAAGTCAAAGCGTCCGAATTTGATGCACTGTTTATTCCGGGTGGTTTTTCACCAGATATTTTGCGTGCAGATGATCGTGTTGTCGCTTTCGTCAAAACATTTATGGATGACATGAAGCCAACTTTTGCGATTTGTCACGGGCCACAGCTCCTCATTACAGCGAAAACGCTAAATGGGCGTGATGCCACTGGCTATAAATCAATACAAGTCGATTTAGAAAATGCCGGTGCTAATTTCCATGATGAAGAAGTATTCGTTTGTCAAAAGCAATTAGTGACAAGTCGTACACCGAAAGATTTACCTGCGTTTAATCGAGAAATTGTGAAATTACTAAGTAAGGAATAGAAGGCACTCTTAGCGTAAGATGCAACCTTTATTACCTGTTGCTTCTTACGCTTTGTTTTATGCCTTATTTTTATGCAATCTGGCATTGTAGTACGCAAGACCACTCACCTTTGGCACTACATTTTCACTCGAAAATGGGGAAAAGGAGATATTTTTATAACGAAAATTTGACGAACAGCATATGATTGAGTATTATGGAGAAGCTGACGGCTTGGAGATACCTTGTCCGCTTAGCAAGTGCAAAAGGAGGAAAGCAAGCACAAAAAATCGGAAAACAATTATAGCGCCTGAGCTGAAGAAATTGGACGAAGACATCTTTAGCAGACGAGGTGGAGGTTTATCGAAAATTCGGCGGATGCCTCCCAATCGACATACCCGATTGTCATTTTTCATTTTGAAAGCATTTAAGTGATTGAATGTACAGAAAATGGAGAAGGTATAAGTAAAGCAATAGATAAATAGAAAAACTTCACGTATCGAAGCAGAGCACTATTTTAGAACGCTGAAATAGTACGAGGACGTGCGCGCATCAGTTTGCTTATTTTTAACACGAAACTAAGCGATACTAGTACCGCCCACTGAAAAATTTTCGATAGGCTGAGGTCTAGTTTGTCATTGCGTCAATACGACAATATCGGAGGAAAAGTAATTATGTGTGGAATTGTAGGATATATTGGTGAATTAGATGCAAAGGAAATTTTATTAAAAGGTTTAGAGAAATTAGAATACCGTGGCTATGACTCTGCAGGTATTGCTGTGCGCAATGAAGAGGGCGTAACCATCTTTAAAGAAAAAGGACGTATTGCGGACTTACGTGCAGCGGTAGACGAAGACGTGGCTGCAAAGATTGGGATTGGTCATACACGTTGGGCAACACACGGTGTACCAAACCGTTTAAATGCGCACCCTCATCAAAGTACATCAGGTCGTTTTACGCTTGTGCATAATGGTGTGATTGAAAACTATCATTTATTACAAAAAACATATTTAAAAGGCATTCCAATGAAATCTGACACGGATACGGAAGTAATCGTGCAGTTAGTGGAGCTATTTGTGAAGGATGGACTGCAAACTGCAGAGGCATTCCGCAAAACATTATCACTATTACACGGCTCTTATGCACTAGCGTTATTAGATGCTGAAGTGGCTGACACAATTTTCGTAGCGAAAAACAAATCACCACTTCTAGTAGGCGTAGGTGAAGGCTTTAATGTAGTAGCGTCAGATGCAATGGCAATGCTACAAGTAACAGACCAATTTGTGGAATTACACGATAAAGAAGTGGTTATCGTACACAAAGGCAGTGTGGAAATTACAAAATTAGACGGCACAGTAGTAGAGCGTGCACCATACACAGCAGAGCTTGATATGAGCGATATTGAAAAAGGTACGTACCCTCACTATATGTTAAAAGAAATGGATGAACAGCCAACCGTTATCCGTAAAATTATTCAAGCATATGAAGGCGACAATGGCGATTTAACAATTGATGCGGACATTTTACAAGCAGTGCGAGCTGCTGATCGTCTATACATTATCGCTGCCGGCACAAGTTATCATGCAGGCTTAATCGGTAAACAATACTTTGAGAAAATGGCAGGCATTCCTGTTGAAGTGCATATTTCAAGTGAGTTCGGCTACAATATGCCATTACTATCAGAAAAGCCGTTGTTTATCTTTATTACACAATCAGGTGAAACAGCAGATAGCCGCCAAGTACTTGTGAAAATTAAAGAGCTTGGCTACCCAACATTAACAATTACGAACGTACCAGGTTCAACGCTATCACGCGAAGCAGACCATACGTTATTATTGCATGCTGGCCCAGAAATCGCTGTAGCTTCTACAAAAGCATATGTAGCGCAGGTGGCAGTTCTTGCAGTAACAGCCTATGTAACGGCAAAAGCAAGCGGTAAAGGCTTAGAATTTGATTTAAAACAAGAGCTAGCTATTGCAGCAAACGGTATTCAAACAATTATCGATTCAAAAGATGTATTAGAAGATATCGCAGAAGACTATTTGAAAATTGCACGCAACGCCTTCTTTATCGGTCGTAATATCGACTTCTATGTAAGTCTTGAAGGTGCGTTAAAACTGAAAGAGATTTCATATATTCAAGCTGAAGGTTTTGCAGGTGGCGAACTAAAACATGGTACAATTGCCTTAATTGAAGAAGGCACACCAGTATTCGCTCTTGTAACACAAGAAGCGGTAGCCTTAAATATTCGCGGCAATGTAAAAGAGGTAGCAGCACGTGGAGCTTACCCATGTATTATCGCAATGGCTGGCGTAGACGAAGACGGCGACCGTTTAGTGATCCCGCATGTCAATGAATACTTAACACCACTTGTTTCAGTAGTACCATTACAGTTAATTAGCTACTATGCAGCATTACACCGTCGTTGTGACGTTGATAAGCCTCGTAACTTGGCGAAGTCAGTGACAGTGGAGTAAGGTTGGAGAGCTGTTGAGTTTGATGAAGCTCTATTAAAGATAAATAATTTGTATTAAAGTTTAATTCAAGCCATCTCACCTTGTTAAAGGCGAGATGGTTTTTTTGCTATCGCCGAGTGAAGCAAAGTACTTAAATTAACTACTGAAAATAGTGTAAACAGGTGCAATTTATTAAGTGAGGTTAAATATTTAAAAGCCAATATAATACATATTTATGGTATAATTAAGGATAATTTAAGGTGGTGTTAATAGAGGTGAAAATGTTGAAAAAATATTTATACATAAGCATTTTTCTAGCGGTATTTGCATTATCAGGTTGCAATAATGATGAAAGTGATCAAGAAAAAGTAGTAGCAGAATCGCCGATTACAGAGCAATCAAGGGCTATAAACAATGAGGCTAGTACAACAAAGATAGAAGATGCAGCACCGATTCCTTTAAAGTTAACGCAAGAACAAAAAGAAGAATATTATCAAAAATATGTCACGATTATTGAGAAGCTAAATAGTGAAGATATAGACTTCGAACTAGAGTTGGAGCCTATAACGAATTTTGTTGATGAATATTGGATTGCAATAGAAGACTTTGAAAAACTGGCAAAGGACAGGGCTAATATGTCTATTGTTATTTTAGAAAATAGCGAACGCTATAATCCAATGATAGTGCCAAAGACAGTAAAGTTACAGATTGGCTCAAAAGAAACAGACATTATGTTTAAAGGTTCTTTTGACACACAATTAAACACTAATACACCAGGAGGACGACAACTATTTTCAGCATTTCATTCTATTTCTTCAGAAGCAGCAAACGTTGATGGAAGTTGGACACAATTAGGATATGAAGGTTCGCTAATGGATGGAGGAGTTAATTATGTTATTGATATAGGGGGGAAATTCTCACAGGGTGGTATTATTTCTTCACATATTGTGACATTAAAATTCAACTGTAATATAAATGGCGCAATTAGTTAAAAATTTTAATTGAATTCTATCAAACGTTTTGAGCAAAAAATTAACAGTTTAAAGTAAGAGCATTTCTCCATCTGGGAAATGTTCTTTTATTTTTATCACTTAATATAACGGTGGTAATAACGAAAAACAATCTATATTTATTGTATAACGATAAATATTGTGGTAAATTTAATGTGTTATTAACTAACTGAGGTGCTTACTATGAATGATAAACGAGGTTCAACTACTTTTTTAAAGGTCATTATTTCACTGGCAGGAATGGCAGTGCTTGCTCTATGTATATTTTTAGTGCCCCATGTAGCGAATTTCGCATCTACATCGTATCCAACTATTATGCCGATAAAATATCTTGTTTTCATCGTGATGTATGGAGCGGCAGTGCCTTTTTACTTTGCACTCTATCAGACTTTCAACCTTTTACGTTACATTGACGAAAAAACACCGTTCTCGGATTTATCTGTAAAGGCGTTAAAGAACATTAAGTACTGCGCAATTATCATTAGTAGTATCTATATTTTAGGTTCACCATTGTTCTATTTTATAGCAAGGAAAGTTGATCCTCCTGTTGGATTATTGGGACTTATTATTGTTTTTGCTTCGTTCGTTATCGCCGTTTTTGCTGCTATTCTCCAACGGCTTCTGCAAGAAGTCATTAGCATAAAAACAGAAAATGACTTGACGGTCTGAGGCGGATACTATGGCAATTATTATTAATATTGATGTAATGTTAGCAAAACGAAAAATGAGCGTAACGGAACTTTCGGAGAAGGTAGGTATCACTATGGCGAATCTTTCGATATTGAAAAATGGCAAAGCAAAAGCGGTACGTTTTTCAACATTAGAAGCGATATGTAAAGCTCTAGATTGTCAGCCGGGTGATATAATGGAGTATCAAAGCGACGAAGAGATACAAGAATAACAAACGATGAGTAATATATAAAAACAGAGTTTATCTACAAAATGCGTAGAATGTAACTCTGTTTTTTTAGTTCGTAAATTTTGTTTAATTAAAGTCCTCATCTAGGCAGTGTCAATTGCGACGAGCCATTTGCTCTATACGATCCACAACTACTTTGTACAATTGATGTGGCAGGTCATGCCCCATGCCGTCCACTAACATTAGCTCAGCTCCCGGGATGGCAGAAGCTGTGTCCTCGCCACACACTTGAACGAACAATGGATCGTCCACCCCTTGGATGACAAGTGTGGGTACTTTTATAGTCCCCAACAGCGGACGACGGTCACCAGAGACAGCGATAGCAGCAATTTGTCTTCCGACACTACCTGGATCGTATGCTCGCTGAGCTTCCTCCATAATAAGCGCCCGATAAGCATCTTCTTCAAATGGATAGCCTGTGCCAGCGATACGTTTAGCAAATGAGAGGCTGTGCGCCAAAAATCCTGCTTCATTCTCAAATGGGTTCGGCGCTGGTTTGGTCATCATGGCCATGACATCTGGGGCAGTTTGCGGGAGGGCGGGATTACCCGAACTGGACATAATAGATGTCAGTGATAGAACCCTTTCAGGGTACTCACTGGCTGCAATCTGGGCAATCATGCCGCCCATCGATCTGCCAATGAAATGTGCACGTTCAATGGATAGGGCATCGAGTAGTCCAATCGCGTCATTGGCCATGTCATTGAGTGTGTATGGGATTTCCGGTATCTGTCCTGACATGAGAGCAGTCGCCAGTGCGTTAAAATTCAGCGTTGGGCAATGGCTAAAGTGCGTTGAGCAACCTACGTCTCGATTGTCAAAGCGGATTACGTGAAAACCCCGCGCTGCTAATATCCGACAAAATGAATCCGTCCATCGAATCATCTGAGTTCCAAGCCCAGCAATTAGGATAATAGCCTCGTCATTGTCGTTACCGAAACGGTCATAGGCTAATTCGACGTCGTTGACTTTTAATATATTCATAATCATGTACTCCTCCTTTTATTATTCCAAATTCTTTATGCCTCATATGCATCATTCCATATGTTTCCTCCAGGAAATGCCTTAGCGGGTTTGGGTTCTCATCGGTAAAATGATTGAAATGACCAACAGCCAGTTCCTAATAAGCTTCTTTATATTGAATGAACAATTAGGATTGAGGTAATTTTGTATAATAAACATTATATTATTTTGTTTGTTATTAATCAAACGATTATAATTTTTGTTTGTTTATTAGAATAAATAGAAACGTTGAGCTTCTTCGTTAAAAAAATAAGCTATGAAGAAAAATTTCCTTCATAGCTTATTTTTAATATGCATTATTTTTTTATAGCTCACTCGTTTGAGGGGATGGCTTTAAAAAGAACCATACAATAAATAGCGTGACGATTGCTAATATAAAAGTACCCATATAAATGAAATGGACACTAGAAGCTAATGCTTCTTGGGACTTGGTTACAACGTTTTTAATAGCTCCTCCATGTCCACCAGATACAAGATCAAGATTTTGAATGCCACGCGCATGAATCATCGTATTGAAAAGCGCTCCGAAAACTGCAGCGCCTAATGTTTGGCTAAACGTATTGATAAATGTATTTAAGCCGATTGCTGTGCCGCGCGTTTGATTGGAAACAGCTGTTTGAATCGTTACCATGTAAATAGGTGAAACAAGACCCATTCCTAGTCCGAATAATCCAACGGCAACATAAATAAGGAACGCTGGTGAAGTGATGGACAATGTAAATAATGAGAAGGCAGCAACTGACAGTACACAAACACCGAGTAAAATAATTTGTTTCGTATTGAAGCGGCCTACTAGTTTGCTAGAAAAAATCGTACCAACTGTCCACATAACAGGAAGCGGCATTAAAATAAGTCCTGCGTCTGTCGCATTTTTCCCTAATACACCTTGACTCCAAATTGGTAAATACATTGTTAGACTAATAAGCATAGCACCTGAAATAAGTGTTAGGATATTAATAATAGATAATGTACGATTAGCGAAAAGTGCTAGCGGGATTAATGGTTCCGGCGATTTTTTCTCTATAAATAAGAAAATAATAAATGATACAACCGCAAAGATTAATAGACCGATAATGCTCATATCTCCCCAGTTGTTTTTGCTACTACCTGTTAATAGCGCATATAGGAGAGCAATGGCACTTAATGAGAACACGGTTGCTCCGAGATAATCGATATGATGCTTAGCAGGTTTAACAGATTCTTTGTAATAAATAACGATCATTAAACAAGCAATAATGCCAAATGGTACGTTTAAGAAGAAGATGTAGCGCCAAGAAAGTGAATCTACTAAAAAACCACCAACTAATGGTCCGATTACACCTGAAATACCCCAAACAGCACTAATCCAGCCCTGTGCTTTAGCGCGGTCTTTCACTTCGCTATATAAGTCACCGATAATCGTCATGGTGATTGGCATAATAGCACCAGCGCCTAGACCTTGAAGGGCACGAAAGACAATAAGCTGTTCCATCGAAGTGACGACACCGCAAAGTGCAGAGCCGACTAAAAAGATGGTAGCTCCAATGAGTAAGACCTTTTTGCGACCAAATAAATCCGCCAGTTTGCCGTAGATTGGCGTTGAAACAGCTGTGGCAAGCATATAAATGGCATAGACCCAACTAACCAATTCAACACCCGACAAATCACTTGTGATACGGGGGATGGCTGTACTAATAATGGTTCCTTCTACAGCAGAAAGGAATGTCATTAACATTAATGACACAATAATTTTTTTTCGCATATGTTTCCTCTTTACTTCCATAAAGTTAAATTATATATAACTTACATTTAAATCTTTCAAATAACAATAGTTGACCTGTATATGAACCAATCGCAAATTACGGATAATGTGATATAACGAGTGTACTGTTAAAATTTTAGATAAAATGCAAATAAAATTTAAGTCTAAAGGAAATTAGACGTATTTTCAATTACAATTTATCAAGCGCCGTGCTAATTCTCTTTTCGTAAATTTTCCTTATTTGACGAATAGGTTTTGATATAAAACCCTTCCGTTTCTGACCATTCCGCATACAAAATATCATGAATAGCCGTATATCCTTCCTTTTGCAGTGCGTCATATAGCCATTCCTTCGACTTGCCTGTATACTTTAAAATTTCTTCATTAATTTCCCCATCATCAACATATAAAAAATTAATCGACTCGTCATCCGGCTTTAAATTCAGCATAGCTGGTGTGACCGTATCGAACTGAGCATATTTTTTTAAGCTAACAGTACCACCAGGCTCTAAGTACAAATCACAAACTTCTCGAAGTGAGAAGACCCCTTGTTGGCGCAACATAATGCGCAATTGTTCCATTTCTAAGTGATTCGCTTCCAGTTCCTTTAGATTGAATTGGCCATCTTTCATTAAAATAGACGTTTCCCCTTTCAGCAGAACTCTAAATTTATCGAAGCGCTGTGAGGAAATTTCGATGATAAACAGCATGACACCCCATACGCTGACCGCAAACCAAACATGAAGCGGTGTAATTTTATTATCATAGATACTTTCTTCTAAAATGCCACCAAGTACAATGGAGTAAATAAAGTCAAAGGGAGTAAGCTGTGATATTTCTTTTTTGCCTAACAAACGCGTGACAATTAATAAAGCGATGAATCCAAAAAATAATTTCAATCCAATATTCATATAGGCCATGCATATGACTCCTTCACTGGTTTTTACTTTTATCTACAATGAGCTAATAAAGCCGCCAGACGTTGCCACATCTTCCTTCCATAGCTGTAGAACTCTATACCCGTTGTATTGAAATTTTCAACCTTATCAAATAATGGTTAAGGTATACTGTTGCTATAGCATGAACTAACTAGAGCTGGAGGAAATTATGCATATTGAAAAGGGAACGGAATGTAATATAGAAGAACTTGAAGCTTTATATAATGATTTAAATGATTATCTGGATGCACATATTAATTACCCTGGGTGGAAAAAAGGCGTCTATCCTGTAAAAGAAACGGCCATACAGGGTATTGAAGAAGGCACCTTATATGTCATGAAAGATGGGCATCATATTGTGGGCACTGTAATTTTAAGACAGGAGCAAGAAGCGGCGTATGCTAAAGTGATTTGGCCGATGCATTTAGAGAATGAAGAAATAATGGTTATTCATACTTTTGCCGTACATCCTACATATTTGAAAAAAGGGATTGGTAAAAAGTTAATGGATTTTATTATTCAACAAAGTAAAGACATGAAGCTAAAGGCAATTCGCTTGGATGTCTATGAAAACAATAAGCCAGCTATCCAACTCTATAAAAAATATGGATTTCAGTATGTTGATACAATCGATTTGGGATATGGGAAATATGGTTTGAATAATTTTGAACTATATCAAAAGTTACTATAAATTATCGTATTAGCGAGCAGTTAGTCTTGTCAGATTAACTGTTTTAGTTTTTATTGTTAGAAAATAATGAATTGACAAAAATATCGGTTTAGTTTAAAGTAACGAATAATTGAATGGAGGAGAGAATATGTCGATATTCCAACGTCTAATAGCCACAACTACACATCATCATAGCCATTAGTCTTGCTATCTTTATTAATTTTTTAATAATGAATAGGAAGACTATTTCTCATGAAATCGTATAACTAAGCCGAAATTGGAGCTTATGTTAGTACGATTTTTTTATTTTCTAAAAAACAAAGGAGTGAAAAGGATGAAGAAAATGGATTATCAAAATGTACGAGGAACACAAGATTATTTACCGGAGCAAGAGCTGATTCGACGAAAAATTCGCCGTACGTTGGAAGATACATTTATCGCATACGGCTGTAAACCTTTAGAAACACCAATTTTAAACTATACGAGTTTAATGGCTTCTAAATATGCAGGGGGTGCGGAAATTTTACAAGAGATGTATCAGCTATCAGATCGAGGACAACGGGACTTAGCACTACGTTATGATTTAACGATTCCATTTGCAAAAGTCATTGCCATGAATCCGACATTACCGATGCCATTTAAACGTTATGAAATTGGCAAAGTGTTTCGAGATGGTCCGATTAAAGCGGGTAGATTTCGTGAGTTTACACAATGTGATGTAGATATCGTAGGGGTTGATTCACAAGTAGCAGAAGCTGAATTGATGATGATGGCATTAGATGCGTTTGATAAGTTGGAACAGGATGTGGTCATTCACTATAACAACCGTAAGTTATTAGTTGGCTTACTTGGATTTTTCGGTGTCAGTCCTGATGACCAAAGCCGAGTTATTTTAATTCTAGATAAAATAGAAAAAGTGGGCAATAGCGCTGTTATAGCGGAATTAACAGAACTAGGTTTAGAGGCATCGGTAATAACGAAAATTGAAAATTTCTTGCAAGACAATCGAAAAAATACGCTTGCTTATTTCGCTCAATTTGAGGAATCTGTCATTCAAGAAGGATTAGCTGAAATGCTAGAACTAGAACGCTATTTAAGTACGTTAGGCATTACGGCAAGTTGTCTATTTAATCCATTGCTCGCTCGTGGGCTAGAAATTTATACGGGCACGATTTATGAAATGTTTGTACGCGACGGTCGCATCACATCAAGTATTGGTAGTGGAGGACGCTATGACAATGCAATTGGTGGATTATTAGGTGGGTCAGATACGTTTGCCACTGTCGGCATATCATTTGGGTTAGATGTAATTTTTACAGCTATGATGTTAGCTCAACAACAGGATGCAGAAACATTGGTTGATATTTATATTATCCCAATCAACACAGTAGCGGAATCGCTTGTATTAGCAAGGGCTTTACGCAAAAATTATCGCATTGAAGTCGAGCTTAGTGGCAAAAAAGTAAGAAAAGCAATGGATAAAGCGAATCGTGAGAATATCCCATTTGTGATTGTGCTGGGAGAGGAAGAAGTTAGGCAAAATCACTATATTATAAAAAATATGGACACAGGAGAGACCACGAGTAAAAAGTTTATGTTCAATTCAGTACGATAAAGGGAGTAAGGGGATGACAATATGGAAGTGCGTATTTTAAAGCCATCAGATGCTCTGCTGTATCAAAAAGTACGATTATCTGCATTAAAAAACGATCCACAAGCATTTGGTTCAACCTATGAGCGTGAAGTGAACTTCTCATTAGAAACGGTAGCAGCACGATTAGAACCATCGAACGATAAATTTGTACTTGGTGCTTTTCATAACGATGGTTCATTAGTAGGGATCGTTACTTTTATGCGTGAAAACAGCTTTAAAACAAGTCATAAAGGAAATATTTTCGGCATGTACGTAGCACCAGAAGGAAGAGGAAATGGATTAGGAAAATACCTTATGAAGGAACTAATTAAGAGGGCGAAAAATTGTGAGGGCTTGGAGCAAATTAAGTTAACAGTGGTCTCTAATAATATTTCAGCTAAACAGTTATATAAGTCATTAGGCTTTGAGTTGTATGGGGTAGAACGAAATGCTCTCAAATTTAATGGACAGTATTGTGATGAGGATTTGATGGTGTTACATATTTAACGGCAAAAGATTATTTTTTATTTCCCGGAAAATAGTATTGTTGGGAAATATAAATCGCAGGAGTAAGGAGATAATACTAGCGTCTATTTTGAGTTATTTAATCATTTACTATATTAGAGAACCTTTTGCTACATGAAAGGAGAGGAGGATATGCATCTTTTTATAGAGAACGTAAAAGATGTAGCTTTTTTAATAATAGTGCTTTCGAGTTTTATTTATCGCAGACAACTTAAATTAACAAAATGGAAGAGAAAGCTGACGAAAGGCGAATGGCTAATGTATATACTAACGTCCATCGCTCTTCCAATTTATTTCATTATTTATTATGTTCAACTTTTCGGAACATAAAAAGAATATTGTATGTAGATGGAGAAAAAATACGTTCAGCTACTTATTTTATGACCATGCCTTCTGATAAAGGCAAAGGTACGAATCCATTGTGGAACTTGTAAATCGGCTTATTGCGAATGGGTACATTCCGACATTAAGTTGCATAGGATAATTTTATAATCTGTGAGAGGATTGAGAAAATGTACTATGTTCCTTATTATGTAAATGCGCCAATGTATAGCTATGGCAATCAGCCTAATCACTTACCTGCTTCTCAAGCGGTAGTACTTCCTAATCAAGCTGGCTACGGTAATAATAAACAAATGACTACCGATTTTGGACAACAACCTTTTGTTGTGAATATGGAGCAGGCAACTGAGCTCAATAATACGTATCGCACTGCTATTTGGACAGGAAAGCATTTGCAAATTACATTAATGAGTTTGAATGTTGGTGAGGATATAGGGTTAGAAGTGCATCCGGATGTGGATCAGTTTTTATATATTGAACAAGGGCAAGGGGTTACGCAAATGGGTAGCACTAAAGAGAATTTAAACTTTAGTCGAAATGTCTATGATGATTACGCTATCGTCATACCTGCTGGCACTTGGCATAATGTAACAAATACAGGGAATAGCCCATTAAAACTGTTTTCTATTTATGCACCTCCTAACCATCCTTTCGGTACGATTCATGTTAGGAAAGCAGATGCTGTCGCTTCAGAAGAGGGGTACGGTCAATAGCGTTTCTATTTTTATACTGGCGGAGCTGTGATGTATTGCAGCTCTGCTTTTTACATGCAAGAAAAACACTTTCTAGCAGAGTGATTGACGAAATGAAAAATAACGTGTTATAATTATCTCGAATTCAAGATATATTAATTCGAGATAAAAACAAAGTCTTTGTTAAGTAGTTTGAAGTTGTGCAAAATTAGAAAATCTATACAAGAGAAAACTAAATTACGAAGGAGAATAATCACGATGAGAAAACATACAGAAGGTATTCATCATATTACAGCCATAGTTGGGCATCCACAAGAAAATGTTGATTTTTATGCAGGTGTTTTAGGTTTACGTTTAGTAAAACAAACGGTCAATTTTGACGACCCTGGCACATATCATCTTTATTTTGGTAATAATGCAGGGCAACCGGGTACGATTATTACGTTTTTCCCTTGGGCAAACGCTTATCAAGGACGTATCGGTGATGGGCAAGTAGGCGTTACAACATATGTTGTACCTGAGGGGGCATTGCCTTTTTGGATTAATCGTTTTGCGAAATTTTCTATTCCATTCAAAAAAGCTGAACGTTTTGGTGAGCAAGTCGTTCAATTGGATGATCCACATGGACTTCATATTGAATTAGTTGCACGCCCACAAGGTGAATTAAATCATTGGACATTTGGTGATGTTACACCAGAGGTTGCCATTAAAGGCTTTGGTGGGGCAACACTTTATTCAAGTCGTCCACAAGAAACAGAAAAAGTATTAACAGAAGTAATGGGACTTGAAAAAATAGCGACAGAAGGCGAATATACTCGCTTTACATCAAGCGCTGATATTGGAAATATTATTGATTTAAAAACTGTACCTGGTATACGTGGACAAATGGGTGTCGGAACAGTACATCATATTGCTTGGAGAGCAAAAGATAATGCGGATCACTTAGAGTGGCAAGAGTATGTAATGAATCATGGGCAACATGTGACAGAAGTGAAAGATCGAAATTATTTTAACGCTATCTATTTCCGTGAAGCAGGTGAAATTTTATTTGAAATTGCAACAGATCCACCTGGATTTGCACATGATGAAACCATTGATACAATGGGTAGTCAATTAATGTTACCGTTGCAATATGAACCACATCGAGAACAGTTGGAAAGAACATTAATTCCAATTAAAGTTCGTTCATTGGATTGATAAAAGGGGGAGGAATCATTTGATTTCGATTGATCCTAAAAATAATACAGAGCGTGAAAACTATAAATTATTAACAGGTAGTATTATTCCTCGGCCGATTGCTTTTGTGACGACAAAGTCGGAGCAAGGTGTTGTAAATGGCGCACCATTTAGTTTTTTCAATATCGTATCCTCCAACCCGCCGATGCTTTCCTTAGCCATTCAGCGATCGTCAGGGTCCTTAAAAGATACAGCTCGTCATATTCAGTATCAAGGACAGTTTGTTGTGCATATTGTAGATGAGGATATTGTAAGCCAGGTGAATGAAACAGCCGCTTCTTTACCTGCTACAGAAAGTGAAGTTGAAAAAGCCAATTTTACAGTTATCGACAGTCTTCGCTTTAACGTTCCTGGTATTAAAGAAGCAAAGGTTCGCATGGAATGTCGTTTAATCCAGGCCATTCCTTTAAAAAACGGTGAGGAACAGACGGGTGATTTATTTATCGGTGAAGTTGTACAATTTCATCTAGATGAGGCGATTTATCAGGAAGGGCGAATCGATTCAAAAGCTTTAAAGGCTGTTAGTAGATTAGCTGGATCGAGTTACGCAACAATTGGCGATGCTTTTGAGATAGCACGTCCAAAATAGGAAGACTAAAATGCTTCTGAATGGAGAAACGACAAGTAGAAGACCTCCATTCAGAAGCGATTATTATACATAGGCAGCATGCTTCACATCCGGTACCCTCAAGTTATATTATTTCCTGACATGCCCAAGCATCAATTTCCACTTTTAATGTAGGTGCAGCAAGTGCTACTACATACATCAGCGTCATACATGGGAAGTGATCGCAAAAAAAGTCATTCATCACTTTCTTTCTTTCAGTTGAATCAAAATCTCCAACTAAGTAAAAAACCACTTTTGTTAGATCTTCAACAGTCATGCTAGCATGTTCAAGATTTTTTCGTATATTGCCGAGTGCTATTTTCAATTGAGCAATTGGTTCTTCAGGTACTGTACCATCTACTTTCATGCCTATTTGACCTGACAATGTGAGCCATTTATGTGGGCCCGTTATTTCAATTTGGTGTACATATGGTGCGACGGGTAGGTGAACTTCCTGTGGATTTCTTGAGATTTTCATTTAATCCATCCTTATCTATTGTATTTTGGCTAAACTTCTAAAATATGTACGAAAATTAACATAAAAGCCTGAATTTAATGCATTTTATAAAAGAAGTTGCTTTGGATATACATGTTTATAAGGTTATAATAGAATAAAAATGCAGGCTATAACGCTGATGTAGCTTTCAATACACAATGATTAATAGTATTGTCTTTCATTCTAATTTGATAAGAGGAAAAAAACTACTTAAAAATGGATTTACTCCTTTAAATAGGGATATTTAAGGATAAAAATAATGCCAAATTGGTGTTATTTGATAGATTCATCCCTAATCTCAAATAATGACATGAAATTATCTATATTGATTACTAATATTTTGTCTACTTGCTTAATAGAATTGTATTTTGTAAGTTGGCAGTTGAGGCGAAGCCGTTTTGTGGAAGGAGTGAATGCATGAGTAATTTTTTTCGAAGTAATGGATTTAAACGTTTTATTATTCTAGTTGGAATCGCTGTTGCACTCTACTTAATGCGCAGTATGATTAACCTTATTCTTCTCACATTCATTATGACCTACTTAATGAATGAGCTTTCTACTAAGGCGACGAAAGAGTTTAGAAAAATCGCGCCAATTAATGAAAAAGCGATTATTGTTGCGCTATACCTTCTACTTGTAGCCGGAATTATAGCCGTTATTTATAAGTATTTGCCGGTTGTGACCCAACAGATTACACAGCTTTTTGATTTGATAGCAGACTTTAATCTCAATCCAAACGATAATGAGATTGCAAGATATTTAGCGCCGACATTTGAAAAAATTGAACTCGGTAAATATTTGGAACAAGGTGTGGACATTACACTTAAAAATTTAACGAACATTGGTAAAGTGATTTTGCACGTCTTCATCGCACTTATTTTGAGTTTGTTTATTCTTCTTGAGAAAAAGCGAATTATTGAATTTACTGCAAAATTTAAAGATAGCAAAATTGGTCCACTTTACGACGAGTTAACGTATTTCTCTAAAATATTTATTCGTTCTTTTGGTAAAGTAATTGAAGCGCAATTTATCATTGCTGCAGTAAATTGTGTGTTATCTGTTATTGCGCTCTCAATTATGGGCTTCCCGCATTTAATTGCACTCGGAATAATGCTGTTCATTCTAGGATTAATTCCTGTAGCAGGGGTAATTATTTCGTTGTTTCCGCTTAGCATTATTGCCTATAGTATTGGTGGCCCGATGTACATTGTCTACATTCTTATTATTGTAGTGGTGCTACATGGGATAGAGGCATATTTCTTAAATCCAAAGTTAATGTCCGCTAAAACAAATTTACCTATTTTTTATACTTTTATCGTTATTCTTTTCTCTGAGCAATTTCTTGGAGTTTGGGGGCTTATTATCGGGATTCCGTTATTTATGTTCCTGCTCGATGTTTTAGGAGTTACGTCCTCTGACGGAGAATCTCAACAAGCGGTCACGATAAAAGAAACAAAGTAAATTAAGAAAAGGAAGCATCGCTTAATGCGCATGCTTCCTTTTGTTTTTCTGTAAGAAGGGGTTGGTTTCCGTTACGGGTTGCTCTCTTTCCGCCGGCGTGGCTTAAGCCTCCTCCTCCGCTCCGCTACGTGCGGGGTCTTAAGGCTCACGTGTGTGCCCGCGGAAAGCGCAGCCCGCAGCGGAAATTAACTTTTATCAATGTTTGTGCGAACGCTTAGTTTGCATAAACTGCACGTGGCTTACTTTTGATATAGAAGAAAATCAGCAAGGCGGTAATGCCTTCAGCAACGGGGAAAGTCCACCAAATTGCCTGTGCGCCCAGTAATTTAGGTAGCAATAAAAGCGCTGGAATAAATAAAATAATACTGCGTAGTAACATAATAGTTGTTGCAAGACGAATCTTTTCAATCGATTGGAAAAATTCTGCAAGCACCATGTTCATACCTAAAAAAACATAGCCAATCGCAAATTGGACAAAACCTTGCGTTGCCATATTATGAATGGCTATTTCACTTTCGCCGAATAAATCCATTAATGGGGAAGGGAATAGCATAGCAATAATAGCAATGCTTAAGCCAAGAATAAGAGCGGTTGCTAAGCCTATTTTCAATAGCTCTATTAATCGCTTTTTTAATCTGGCGCCATGGTGGTAGCTGACTAAAGGTTGGAGTGCCATACCAATACCTAAAAACACAGTTAATAATACCGTATGAATATAGTTAACCATTGCATAGGCCGTCACGCCGTTTGCGCCTAAATAGTGCAAAAATGACACATTATTTAAAATGACGATAATCGCCATGGAAGCTTCTACAATAAAGCTAGGTAAACCAATGGCAAATATTTTCTTTAAATCGGATAAGCTAAAGAACGAAGAAACAAACTTTAATTCAGATTGCTTTCGGAAGAAATGGAGACATAGCACCGACATGCCAATAATTGTAGAGAGGGCTGTCGCTAACGCACAACCTTTTACACCGTAATGGAGCATGAAAATAAATACGTAGTTTAATATTATATTTAAAATGGATGTTGTGATTAAACCCATCATTGCAAGCTTTGGATTTCCATCATTGCGGATAAAAATACTTAATAAGTTTTCAATTGTGTAAAAGACACCAAATAACAAAATGACATGCAAGTATTCTTGCACATAAGGATAAGTCACATCACTTGCCCCAAAAATATAGGCAATATCCTTTAAGTTTAATAAAAGAATTAACACTAAAGTTAAAACGACTGCAAGCATCGTTGTAAACGCGAGTGTAAAAAGCTGATGTGCGCGTTTTTTATTGCCTTCTCCAAGCGAAATGGAGTACAATGTGGCACCCCCCATACCAATCCACAAAGAAATGGATAACAAAATGGAGAATATCGGCACAGCAATATTAACACCTGCTAGTGCAGTAGGGCCAACCCCATGACTGACAAAAATACCATCGACTAAAATATTGACAGACATCAATAGCATACCAATCATCGCAGGGAATAAGTACGATAAAAACAATGGCTTTAACGGCCTTGTTTCGATGGGATTAATGGTGGTCATGAACAAGCACCTCTCTTACCATCACCTTCTCGCCCTTTTCATCCAGTTCACCGTTAAAGGTGAATCCAAACTTTTGATAGAGCTGAATGGCTACTTCATTGTTATCATAGACACTTAAAAATATTTTTTGGCAATTGTATTTTGCTTGTAAAAAATCAATAAGTTGCTGTAAAAAATACTTCCCGAGCCCTTGATGCTGATAACGCTCATCGATGAAATAACGGTCTAACCAAACGCGTTGTGTGTCATCCTCGTGTGGAAACACACCGTACATTGCGAAGCCTACCGCGTTACCTTCCTTATACAAGCCAACAGGCATAAAGCGCTGATCGATTTCCGCCTCATCTAGGCATTGCTGCGTCGTTTCAATAAAGTCCTGCTGATAATCAGCGATGTGTAATGCTAATACTTCTTCTTTGTTTAAAGCTGTGATGTCACGTATTTCCGTGAACATAATGTCAAAACCTTTCTTAATTTATTGTGAATAGTTACAATCTAAAGTATATAGTAACTATATAGTCAAGGAAGGAAACTTAAAATGCTTAATAAAAACGTAAAATATTTTACAACAGGGGAATTTGCTAAGCTTTGTAAGGTTAATAAACAAACGCTTATTTACTATGACCAAATTGGTTTATTATCACCAATAATGAAAGATAGTAAAGACTATCGTTACTATTCCATCGCGCAATATGATTTTTTTAGCGTGATTGAGTTATTAAAGACGGTCGGTATGTCTTTAAAAGAAATTCAAAAGTATATGGCAAATAAATCACCAGAAAATTTTTTAGACTTGATGCATCAGCAAAAGGAGCTAGTAGCAAAAAAACGACAGGAGCTTGAAATGATCGAAAGTATTATTGAAGTAAAAATCGATACAACAGAGGAAGCGCTACAAATAGATTTTGACAGCATTACGATTGGGCATTTCCCGGAGGAAACATTATATTTAAGCAGAAATATTGAAGATTCTACAGAAGAACAGTTTGTAAAGGCAGTGTCGGATTTTATTGATGAATTGGATCGCTCTCAACTCGATACAGGCTACCCGATTGGGGGCATCACTAAAAGGGAGCAAGTTTTAGCTGGAAACTATGATAATTATTGCTACTTATATATGGAACAGCCTCATCCGCAAGAGGGGCATCCATATTTTAAGGCGATCGAAGGCGATTTTATTATTGGCTACCATACTGGATTATCTACAACACTTGGACAAACGTATGAACGATTATTTAAGGTCATGGCTGAGAATGGATACGAGCTAGGGCAGTACGCATATGAAGAATACATTTATGATGCAGTTATTAAAAATCGCGAGGAAGACTATATAACGAGAATTATGATGGAAATTGTTAAAAAGGCAAAATAGCTTAATAAAAAAGAATCTACATCATTGCAGTTCTGACCTGCAAAGTAAGTAGATTCTTGATATTTTATTTGTAGTGATATGCGCTAGCTCTTGGATTTTGGCGCTGGATTTTATTAAACCATGCTTGATCTTTTTCTTCTTGCTGTAAGGTGTTAACAATGGATGAGGCACAGTTAACACAAATTTTTGCCTGTGTAAGTTTACCGCATCGTTCACATGGTGCACCTAGATTAGGGAAGATGGATGTTTTTAATTTCCCTGTCTTCACCCATTTATAAAGTAAATCAGATGAAATGCCTGTTAATGCAACAATTTCATCATTCGTTAAGTGACGATTATTTTTCCGTAGTAAAAAATGATGTAATTCTGAGAAAATATCTTCTTCTCGAGCATCGATTTTTTTTCCGAACAGCAGCATGCGTTTCCTCTCCCTTCTCAACTATTTACTGACTTCGTGTTTATTTTCAGCGGCATTTTGAGGGTGTTCGTCATATTTATAGTTTTCCCAACGAGTACGTGCTAATTTACGATATTTATTTGAAACACTACGATCTGCTATTAAGCGTGAGAAGCCTTTTTTCGCTTCTACAATATCACCGAGGCGAAGACTTAATTCAGCATGTAAGTATTGAATACGTTCGCTGCCCTCTTGATTGGAAGCGAAAGATTTACTGTAAAAATCTCTTGCGGCTTGTAAATAGTGAATTTCCGCGTCACTTTCATTTTTTAAACGATATAACCAAGCTATTTTCAGTGCGATATTAGCCATTAAAAGCGCTTCTTCCATGGAGGCTTTTGCGACGAGATAGGCTAATTTATAGCTAACAATGGCATCATCAATAGTTCGTTCCTGGCAGATGTTCATTGGCTTTTGGAGTTCTTTAATATACAGTTCGTCAATTAGTAACATAAAAGGTCCGTACGTTCGCGTCATCGATTTATGGTAGGCATATCCGCAATGCGGGCATACAGCAACTTCATACAGCAATGGATTTAACCCTTCATAAACAGGCATAAAATCAGATTGCTCCTCGATTACTTTAAAACGATTCGGACGTACCTTATAGGTTGTATATTGTTTTTTGCAAAATTTACAATCCACATTACTTTCGTAGTAGTAAATATTAAAACCCATATGAACCAACTCCTCTGCATCGAGTTTATAACATTTCTTTAGTTCTATTTAAATAGCGAAAACACTCGTTCAATATATGTAATGGATTATTTACTATTTTAGCAATTCTATGTTTTTTGGTTTACGCCTTATCGTGATGAAAGTAATATCTTTATGTACGTTGAATGTTTGCTTAAATATACTAGCAATAGTATTTATCGGTGGTTTATAAGTAAAAGTTAAATGATTTAGTCTACTTTGTTAAATTACTTCTGACATACCTAGAACGCTCTTTTTCAGAAAATTTATAAGTAGGTTTATTATAATACATGTAGGATATTTTTACTATTCAATAATATGCGGCTGGATGAAGGAAATTTTATAATTTATCAAGTACAATAAAAAGCGGTAATACCTATATTTTCCTAAAAAGGGGCGTACAATTTAATGGACTGTAAAATCGTATTTTTTGATGTGGATGGCACGCTCATTAACTATGAGGATGGTTGTATTGAAAACACTACAAAGAATGCGCTACACATACTTAAAAATAAAGGAATTCGATTAGTAGCTGCAACAGGGAGGCCGCTTTCCATGTGCCACACTTTGCACGAATTAGGTATTGAAACGTTTATTACAGCGAATGGTGCTTATGTTCAGCATAAAGACAAAATAATTTATGCGAGTCCCATCGCACAAGAAATTGTACAAAGCGTTAAAGCATTTGCCGATGACAATCATCATAGTTTGTCATTTTTCACAGATCAACTATCAATGAATGGCATGCATCAACCTAAAACACTACAGGCAATGAAAGAGACATTATCTTTAGTTGAATATCCTCCAATTGATGACAATATTTTAACTAAACAAGTTTATTTAATGTGTTTATACGTAAATAGTCAGGACGAACAGAAGTACATTAAACAATTTCCTCATTTAAAGTTTGAACGATGGCATCCAATGATTACAAATGTTTTGCAAGTGGAAGTTTCAAAGTCCATTGCGGTGGAAGCGGTACTTCAGTATTTTAAGCTACATCCTGAAGAGGCGCTTGCTTTTGGTGATGGAGATAATGATATTGAGATGTTTAAACAAGTTGGATATGGTATAGCAATGGGGAATGGCAGTATGGCCTTACAAAAGATAGCTGACATGATTACGATGAAATCCACTGAAGATGGCATTGATTATGCATTGCGCAAGCTACAGCTAATTTAGAACAAGTTGGGCTAAAATGAAGTAGTTAAAGAGATAGGGGGATACGAGAACGGGCATTATAGTAAATAACTGAATTTAGCAAAAATGGCGCTGAGAAGATTGTACATTATTACTATACATGTAATAATGATTAAATCTATGCAAAAATTATTATAGAATAAATGGACTTACTGTTGCTTATGTTAATGTAAGAACGAATAGAAAAATTTAGGCTTTAGGTGGGGTAGATAATGGTGCATCACGTACAATCTCTAATTGAACATTACGGGTATTTTGGAATTATACTTATACTAGTTGGAGGGATTGTCGGGTTACCACTTCCTGACGAAATTTTTTTAACTTACATAGGGTATTGTGTTTATCGAGAAAATTTAGAGCATATTCCTACATTAATAAGTGCTGCTGTGGGCGCTGCAGGGGGTATCACGCTTAGCTATTACATAGGCTATCGCTTCGGTTTACCGTTATTACAAAAATATGGACCGAAAATTCATATAACCGCCCAAAAAATTGATTTTACGAGGAAATTATTTAAAAAAATTGGGCCTGTACTGTTACTAATTGGCTTCTTCATTCCAGGTATTCGTCATATAACAGCCTATATTGCCGCTATAAACAACTATCCATATAGAAAATTTGCTGTTTATGCCTATGCGGGTGCTATCATATGGACATTTACCTTCATTACGTTAGGAATAGCATTAGGCAATAAATGGCGTTTTGTTGGCTTCTATTTATCTCAATATAGCCTTTATGCAGTACTACTGTTTATAGTAATAATGGTTATCGTCTACTTTATCTTTAAAAAAAGAAATACGATGAAATAAAAAGGTCTGCTTCATTTGTCTAGACGGACATTTCAGCAGACCTTTTTGTTTAAAATTAAGGCAAAATAGCAAATGAACGCACGGGGAATCCAGATGCTTTTTCAGGCTTCGCTACAATATTGAAAATGACGGCTCCTTTTGCTGGTAGCTTATCTAAGTTGGTCATTAATTCAATTTGATATGTATCCTGATCTAATACAAAGTATTCACCATCTAACTTGCCATTTTTACGAAAATCAGCCGCTGAATCAGTGTCGAATGTTTCGTGACCGATAGCACTTATTTTCCGTTCCGTAAATAAAAACTGTAACGCTTCTAATCCCCAACCTGGAATATGGTTATGACCATCTTCGTCTTTATTACTGAACAAATCCTTGTCAGGCCAACGTTTACTCCAATCTGTCCGCAGTGCAACAAATGTCCCTGCTTCAATTTCTCCATGTTCCGCTTCGAAATCTAAAATATCTTGAACGCTTAACGTGAAGTCATGGTTCGATTCAGCTTCCTTGGATTTATCAATGACGATAAGCGGAAGGACAAGTTCTTTTAATGCTAATTCGTCTAAATAGCGTGTACCCGCAACGAAATGGATAGGTGGGTCGATATGTGTGCCATATTGCCCGGGAAACGTAAATTGTTGCGCAAAGAAGCCATCATCGTGAGAAAATAACGTTTCAAATTTAGCATCCTCAAACATAAAGAAATGTGGTGAGTTAGGGCCGAATGTGTGTGTTAAGTCGATCCATTGTTTTGATTTTAATAGTTGTAATGTTTGTAAAAGTTCATTTGTCATGATAAATCCCTGCTTTCTTTATTATGAGTGGTGAATCAATTCCATCATTCAATACGAACATCAAGAGGTAAGCCATTATGACGCTACAGGCGGACACACTCCGTGAGCACAGAGCTGCTTCCTTCACTACGCTTGCTTTCCCGCTGGAGTCGCCGCCGCTCCATTAAGTTCGTAATTTTTTTTATGAAATTAATTCTAGTTTAAAACCAAAAAAAGAGCCCTACTTGTAGAAGAGGACTCTAATGCTACTGAAGTCAGTCTTCTCATCTTTTCGCGAATCTCGCCAATTGGAATTAGCACCATGCCTAAAGACTGGTTGCTGAGACTTCATAGGGCCAATCCCTCCATCTCTCTTGATAAGAAAAATATAAATTTTCAGAAATATTAATATTGAATACTTTAGCATAATTTAAAATAGTTTACAAGTTCTATCGGAGTGCATGGTTATCGAAATTACAAAATGGATAAAGATTGCGATACAGCGGATTCTCCCATATTTTGTGTTGTAGGCTTTTGTTCTTTCAAAACGGGGCATAAGCTAATTTGATATGTATAAATTTAGTCGTATATATCAAATGAGATAAAAAAACAGCAAATTACTACAAAGTTTTGAGAAAATAAATAATTCTGATAATATATATTTTTTGAATTATTTTCAAATGGATAGTTAAATAACACTGATTTATCGCTTGATTATTGAAATGCTTTATACGATTATTTAGAATTATTATAAATAGATTTGAGGGGGTGTGATACGATGGCACAACAGATTCTATGTGAAGTCAATAACTGCACGTATTGGGGTTCAGGAAACAAATGTACTGCAGAGGCTATTTTCGTTGTTAGTCAAAACGGTCAGCGTGCATCCAATAGTGAAGAAACAGGATGCAAAACGTTTACACCTGAAGAGCATAAATAACGATAGAAGCCGAGGCACAAGAGAAAAAGTGTTAGATTGATGACAATCAATCTAACACTTTTTTGCTGTGGCCTTAATACTGAATGTTCTAGTATAACCAATATAGTTTTCAAGTTCTGTAGAAGGCTCTTTTCCATCACCAATACAATATGACGGCTATACTACAGCACCCACCCTCTTGTAAGACAATGCGAATATTGTCTGGTGTATACTTTGCTTCAAATTTCATCGTTACACCGGCAGAGGAAATAAGTTTTTCGACCTCATCTTGCTTGGAAAGCTGGGCAGCATTTTTAAGATCATGTGCAAATTGATCGGACCCTTCAATTTTCTCTGTTAGTAATTGAGCTTGTTGCATAATGGACTGAACTTGCTTAGCTGACGTCTTAAACTTCAGTGTATTAATGGGCGGGTACGGATTAGGGTTTGTAGGAGATGTAGGCATCGCAAGCTGTCTAGGGAAATGATACGGTGAAGGCGGATTAGCATTGCTCCAATTTGGATATTGGTTTGTATAAACGTAATACGGATAAGGATTGTAATACAGCGAAATTCCTCCCATCTATAAGCTTACTATTTTAATGTATCTTATGTAGCGGCATACTGATTTGTGTTGCGTTATATGGGGATAAAAGGGAATTCAATCGTAATAGTAGAATAAGTATTAGACACTGTAGAAAAGGAGATGATCGGATGAATCGTTTAAATTTAATTACATTAGGTGTGAAAAATATGGTTGAATCGCTAGCATTTTACCGCGAAGGGCTTGGCTTCGAGGTAGTTGTCTATGGGGATGAATCAAATCCAGATGTAATCTTTTTTAATAATGGCGGTACAAAAATTTCGCTATTTCCAATAGAGCGACTAGTCAAGGACATAAATGAAGCAAATCCACCAACAGTCGGCACTGGCTTTAATTGCATCACGCTCGCTTATAATGGGAAGACAAAGGAAGAAGTGGATGACATATTTTTGTTAGCTAAAAAAGCAGGAGCCAACATTGTAAAGGCGCCTGAAACAGTGTTTTGGGGAGGCTATAGCGGCTATTTCCAAGATCCAAACGGCTTTTATTGGGAAGTTGCGCATGGAGATATGTGGAAATTCGATGAAAATGATATGTTAATTATTACGCAATAGATTATAGGCATGCTTTGATAAAGTTACTGTCAAAGCATGTTCTTTATAGGGGGAGTTGGTAGAGTGAAACCGTTTTGGGAGCAAGATTACTTAGCAGATACACATTACGCTTTTGGTAACCCAAGTGAGGAAGTTGTTGAATGGGCCAAAAAGTTACCAGCAGGTGCACGCATTTTAGATATAGGATGTGGTGATGGCAGGCATGCAGTGTATTTAGCCCAGCTTGGATTTGAGGTAGAAGCTGTCGATATTTCAGAGGCAGGCATTGCAAAAATTAATCGATACAAAGCATTGCACCAATTACATAACTTACAAGCAGTTGTACAAGATATTACTACATATGAGTTTAAGCGTTCCTATGATTGTATTATTTCACATGGCTTATTTCACTTTTTAGAACGGCAAGATTGGCAGCGCATTATTCAAGCAATGCAATCCCATACAAAGCTAGATGGCATTAATATGATTACCGTATTTACAGACGAAGTAGCTATTCCAGAAGATTTAGCACCATTTGTTAAAGGGATATGTAAAGAAGGTGAAATCAAAGATTTATATCAGCAGTGGTCAATTGCCTATTATCGTTCTTATCAATTTGAAGATCAGCATGAAAATAATATTAAACATTGTCACGCAGCAAATAAATTAGTCGCTATAAAATGAGTATCATAACAACGCTTCTATTAATTCTTTCGGTTATTTTTGGGCTTGTTTCTTTCATGAAGTATTGAAACCCTCGATTTTGTTAAGGATAACAAAAGAGGAGGTGTGATACGATGGCACAACAGATTCTATGTGAAGTCAATAACTGCACGTATTGGGGCTCTGGAAACAAATGTACTGCAGAAGCTATTTACGTTGTTAGTCAAAAAGGTCAGCAGGCATCCAATAGTGAAGAAACAGATTGCAAAACATTTACACCTGAAGAGCATTAATGACGGTAGAAGCCGAGGCACAAGAGAAAAAGTGTTAGATTGACGATAATCAATCTAACACTTTTTTGCTATGTCGTGAGTGACCGCTACGGTGGATGTTTCCTAATGTCGTAATTGGTACATATCTATTTTTTCTTTCTTAAACAACAGGGCATGTGCATTTTTTACTTTTTCCTCGACATAATCTATTGAATAATTTCCAAATGCGTCTGTTAAATCACCGATTGCTCTGGCTAAATTATCAATGACCGGAATTAATGTATCGAGCTCATTCAGTTCTTTCCCTGCGTTCATCTCATCCATAATTTCATGAGCAAGATGTTGAATTATTCGAAGGCGTTTGTTTTCCGCTTGCATCATATCCTCCTCTAAGATCATCTTTTACACTGACTAAATATATGATGATTATTTATCATTCATGAGTGATTCGAAAAAAGGTAAAATAAGGTATATATATTATTGTCATAAAAGGGAGGATAGCCAAATGAAGAGGATTTATGTTATTAGACATTGCGAGGCACAAGGGCAATCTTTACATGCATCATTAACGGAAAAGGGGCTTAAGCAGGCGGAGCGTTTAGCAAAATTTTTTCATACGATGCAAATCGATCGCATTATTTCGAGTCCATATTTACGTGCCATTCAATCGATAGAACCATTAAGTAAAAGCACGAATCATAAAATTGAGATAGATAAACGGCTTGCAGAACGCATATTAAGCACGGACAACTTACCAGATTGGTTTGAAAAACTAAAAGGCACTTTTACTGATATAAATTTGAAGTATACAGGTGGGGAGTCAAGTCAAGAGGCGATGATACGCGTCAAAAATGTAGTAAAAGAAGTGATTGAAGGAGAAGCGGAACATAGCGTTATTGTCAGTCATGGCAACCTAATCGCTTTACTGTTGAAGAGCTATCAGCATGATATTGACTTTCAGTTTTGGCAAAAGTTAAGTAATCCAGATGTCTATCAAATAAGCTATATGGATAATGAAGTGGTGATTGAACGCATATGGGACACACAACAATAGGGAAAAAGCCGGACTACATTCGAGCGAATGAAGTCTGGCTTTGTTTTGTTAATATTGAAAGGTAACACGAACAGCAGCGCTAATGGTAATCTGCCCTTGTTCAATAGGTGTTGTGATTGACGAGTCGGCCATTGCCATCGATTTGTAAAGCACAGGACCACTTTCGTTTTCTTCCACAATTTCTAGCGGTTGTGGATGTAAAGCTAAATGCAGCGTTTGTGCAATTGTGTTAGCCTTCATTTGTGCATTATGAAGTGCCAAGCTAAGGGCTTGCTGGTAGTAAACATCGGCATGATCTATTTTGAATTGGATAGAAGAAATACGGTTTGCCCCATTTTCTACAGCCGTATCAATAACGGCCCCTACAAGATTTGTATCTGGTACTTTAACAGTAATGGCATTTGTCACTTCATAGCCTGTAAAAACCTGTTTTCCTTCTACATAATCATAGATAGGCGCAATCGTATAGGCAGCCGTTTGGATATTTTCCCTTGGAATGGTGAGTGCCAAGATGGATTGTATAACACGATTCATCGTGCTGGCATTTTCTTGTTGCGCTTGTTGCACATTTTTTCCTTGTGTCGTCACTTCAATTTGAAGTTGGACATAGCTTGCTTGTGCGACTACTTTTCCATTTCCGGTTACGGTCATCATTCGCGATGGATGGTGTGATTGCGGCTGGGCATGTGCGTAATACATTTGAATTCCACCTCCCGACTAGCACGAGCATGTTTTAAATCATTTTTAACAATGCTTCTACGCCAGTCATTCCTGCGAATATTCCTAGTTGCTCGGCTTCAAAAGTAACGGATTCTAATGGGGCTGTTAATAGCTCATCGATCGTTTTGACGCCAACCGCTCGACCAGCAACAATTTTTCTATCTAATAAGCGGCTATTTAAAAGACCGATATCTAATGCACCACACATAATGTAGCCTGTATCATTAGAAATCGTTAGTAAGGTCGTTTTCGGTAAATGCACAACTACAGCAGTGAAAAAATGACCTTTAATCATAATAGGCTCAATTGTTACCATGAACATCACTCCTTTTCTCTCTATACATATGGCAATAGATAAAAAGGTGTTCGGTATTTCTACTAAAAATTGTTTGAGTGCCTGGCACTCAAACAATTCTGCTTGCTAAAGCGTAAAAATCCACTGCGCTTTCCGTTTAGCACGACATAAGCCGCAACCCTCGCAGTCGTGCGACTTGTTGCGTCTTACGGTACGTGCGTTCTGAGCAGGAGTTTACGTGGATTCATTACTTGGTCTTGTTGAATTGTGTGGAAATTGTATGTGTGCCTGGCACTCTAAAATTGATAAGCATGGTGTTTATGTCTGTTCAATTATTTTTTAACATAATAATTTGCATCGCATAAGTAAAATCAGGCAGTCGTTTAGAAGTATAATTCAATGGCTTTCGTAAATAGTAAGATGAGCTGTAATATGCAATAAACATGGGAGGTGATACTGTGATACGTAAAAATGTATTGTTTTTGACGGTTTGCTTTTTATTCATTTCGATAGGTTTTACCGAAATGAGTACCTCTGCAGAAAAAGGGCGAAGTGAATATGAGGAGACTGGTGAAGTTGTGTGGGATATTAATACAAAAGATAAAATTGTTGCGTTAACTTTTGATGATGGCCCACATCCTAAATACACTTCCATTATTCTCGATGTTTTAGCTAAGTATGAAGCAAAGGGTACCTTTTTTATTATTGGTCAAAATGCAGAAAAGTATCCAGATGTTGTTTCGCGGACTTATAATGAGGGACATGAATTAGCCAACCATACTTACACTCACCCGTTTAAAGTTTCAATCCCTAAATTACAGGAGGAACTACAGCAGACAAACGAAATGATTACAAACATTACTGGTTATGCGCCTGTATTATTTCGACCTGTTGGTGGTAATTACAACGAAAAGATGATTAATACAGCTGTAAAAAATGGTTATAAGGTGGTCATGTGGTCTTGGCATCAAGACACACAAGATTGGAAAGAACCGGGCACAAGTAAAATCGTGCAGAAGGTACTTGGTGGAACAAAACCAGGGGATGTCATTTTATTTCATGATGGAGGCGGCAACCGCACACAAACAATTAAGGCCCTAGAAGAAATCATCCCAACCTTAAAAAAACAGGGCTATACATTTGTAACAGTATCGGAATTAATCGAGCGAAAACAGCAACAAGAGAAAATTCAATAAAAAAATAAGCCATTTCACAATAATGAAATGGCTTATTTTTCTCTATTAGAAACGGATATTCTAGGTATTTATCGATTAGAAAAATAATATAGGTGCTAATGCAATACCTGCAATTGCGCCAAATGCAAAACCGATGCCAAGTCCAGCGCCAAATCCTGGTCTAAAGCCCCAACCCCAAAAACCTAAGCCATATCCTCTATATTGTCTATCAGGCAGAATCCATACCTGGTCTCTATCCACTCTAGTTATTTCTCCAACATGAACATTGCCAGATTTTTCAGTAATTCTTACACGTTTACCGTGATATTTACAGCAAAGATTATAACAATCAGCTGGATTCACAGAATCTCCTCCTTTCTAAGTCCTTACAAGTTAATATATGCCGTTGCATACATTTATCACTAGCCGATTGTCTATTGGCAACATAAGCTATCGCAAGGAGGTGCATGGATGTCGGTCATATCAACTGATGATTGGCTACATGAGTTCAAGACTAGTCAAGAATTAACGCGTAGTAGAGATGTTGAAGAGTTACAAAGTACGATTCTTTGTAGCAGATTACTTGAACATTTTAAAGGTGGAACGCCACAACAAATACAGTATGAATTACAGCAACAGGGGCTTTTTCGAGCACATGAACATATCAATATGAAGAAATTACAGGAGCGACATAGTTGGGAAATTGTCCAGGAGGAATTTTTCTATTTAAAGAAGAAATGGAGCGGTCCTGATATACCAATTTATATTTTTCCTCTAACACAAGAACAAAATTTAACGAATAAGAATGGCGTTGCCTATCCAGATGCCTTGTTTTTATTAATAGGAGAGCTTGAAAAGCAAGAGCTTAAAGCATTATTTGCACATGAGTACAATCATGTTTGCCGACTACAATACTTAAACAAATCGTTAAAAGAAGTGACGCTACTAGATTCATTAATTTTAGAGGGCTTAGCGGAATGTGCAGTGGAGGAACTTTACGGTGCTAAATGGTTAGCACCTTGGTTGAGCAAGTATTCTTCGGCAAAAATGATAGCCATATGGCAGTCATATTTTTTGCCCAACTTGAATGTTAAAGGCTTAGACAATCATGTTGAATTTTTATATGGTGGCAAGCTTCCTCCGTGGATCGGGTATTGTATCGGCTATGAAATTGTAAAAACTTATAGGCAACAGCATTCATCTCATAAGCTTCTTAAAAAAAGCTCTAAAAACATACTTAAGGGCTCTGCCTTTCCGCTATAAAAAACCAGTTGTCGATGCTACATTGACAACTGGTTTTTCTCATTAGATTGAAATGATATCTAGAGCTATAGCGATGCCTAGTAAAACAATGCTTAACCCCCACATCCAAAAGAAAGAGTATCTTAAATGTTTCCCCATTTCTAAGCCTGATAAGCCTAAAGCTAACCAGACAGCAGGTGCAAGTGGTGACACAAATGTACCTACAATATTACCAATAATCATAGCGTAAGCGGTTGATAGCGAATTGATATCGAAAGATAAGCCAATCTGTTCAACTACCGGAAATAAAGCGAAATAATAAGCATCCGTACTTAGTAATAAATCAAATGGTACGCCTAAAATACCGATAATGATGTGTAAATACGATGATAGCGCTGACGGTAAAATATGTACGGCATTATTGGCAATAGCCGTTAACATGCCTGTGCCATTGAGGATGCCTAAAAATAATCCAGCGGCTATAATAATGGACGCCATCGTTAAAGCATTCGGGGCATGTGTCCGCAAGCGCTCCATTTGTTCTTTAGGTGTACGATAGTTAATTGGCAGGGCGACAGCTACGCCAATTAAAAAGGCTAATGCTGCCTGGACAATTCCTGCAACTAATATCCCGATTACAACTATCGTAATTAGCGCATTCACCCATAATAATTTTGGACGGCGTAAAGTGGTGTCTACTTCTGATGACACAACACCTTGCGTGATAGGATGAGCATCATGCGTAAAATCTAGTGTGCCATATTGTTTCAAAATCCGTTTCTTTTCTCGAAAACCTAAGTACAGCGCCAACGCTAACATTAGAATAACGCCAATCATTTGAATAATAATTAATGGATACCATAGTTCAGTAACATCTACCTCCAATACTGAAGCCACACGACCTAAAGGGCCTCCCCAAGGTACCATGTTGATTACTGCTGCAGCTCCTGCGATTAATAAAAGCAATAAGTACGGATTCATGCGTAACCGTAAATATAATGGCAATAATGCAGGAATCGTAATTAAAAACGTGGAAGCACCAGAACCATCTAGTTGAGCTACAACAGCAATTAGCACCGTGATAACAGCAACGACAACGATATTCCCTTTTGAAAGCGCAATCATTTTATTGATCAATGGTTCAAATAATCCAACATCCTGCATAATGCCAAAGAAAATAATAGCAAAGATAAACATCACCGCTACGTTCATTACAGAGCTTAGTCCTGAACTAAAAAACTCCCCCAATTCACTGACATTAAAACCAGCGATGAATGCTGCTATTATTGGAGGAATAACCATTGCGACAAGTGGTGAGACACGGCCACTTATGAGTAGCGCAACAATAATCATAATAGTAAAAAAGCCAATAATACTTAGACTCAAAAAAGCCCCTCCCTTTTATTGAGTATTCCGACTATTACAAGGTAGCACGGTGTTAAGGGGAAGGGAATAATACGGTCATATGTTCAATAACTGACATTTTATTTATTTTGTTCATAAGTTCCATCATAAATATATTTTCTTTCAGGTCTGCCGATCGTGCCGTAAATAGGTTTTATGTACAAAAAGTGTTCGCTAACGAGGTATTCTAAATAGCGACGAGCGGTTGAACGGCTAGAACCAATTAGCTCACTTAATTGTGAAGCTGTCAGCTCTTGGAACTGTTGGTCTTCAAAAATACGTTTTACAATTTGTAATGTATGCAAATCGATGCCTTTGACGTGGCTGTCTTCAGTCATAGTCGATTCAAAATAAAATAGGGAATCAAGATCCTGCTGTGTGACGTTTGTGCGATTTTGAAATAATAGTGATTCATTCAAATATTTTTTAAACGCTTGTTGCAGTCGTTGTTGCTCAAACGGTTTAATTAAGTAATCTACTATCCCTAAATCTACTACGTCTTTAATTAAGCTTCTTTCTGTTGCAGCAGAAATAACAATGATTTTAATGGCAGGATAGTGATGACGTATATGGCGAACTAATGAGCTACCTTCAACATCGGGAATATACAAATCCGTTAAAATGATTGCTGGTAAGCTAGAGGATTGTTGTAGTTTTTCGATGGCTTCTTGACCTGTACGCAAACTTTCTGTAACGATAAAACCGCCTATCGTCTGTACATACTCTGCGTGAATGCTTGCTACTCTGAAGTCATCCTCGATAATCCATACACGTGTTGTCATACTAAATTACCTCCTTTGGAACAATAATTAAAAAACAGGCTCCAGATAAATCACCACAATCGATTAATAACTCACCATTAATCTTGTCGAGGGCTTTTTTGCTTATCGTTAAACCATATCCTCGATCCAAGCCTTGTTTTGTTGAAACACCTTGTGAAAAAATGTCATCGTACATAATGGGATCAATACCTGGTCCATTATCTTGAATCTCCAATAAGTAATGATTATTATAGTCGTTGATGGAAAGTTGAATTACTTTATCGGAGGTTGACCAATTTTTCAACGCTTCAATAGCGTTTTGAAGAACATTACCAAGTGCTGTTAAAATAGCATCTTCCTGTTGCTTCGATAATTGAATAGATGCTGAAATATCCTTCAGTTCCAGTTTAATGCCTAATTCAGCTGCTTCGGCTATTTTTCCTTGGATTAATGCTCGTAGTAGAGGGGGTGTTACAGCACTGTTTAAAAAAGCTTGATTTTTAAGTTGTATATTGCGCTCTTCTTGAATAAATGCAATGGCTTCATTATATTGTTTAGAAAAAAGCAAACCTAAAATAATATGTAGCTTATTAGCAAATTCATGTGTATAAGCTCGTTGCATATTGGCGTATTGCTTTACTTGTTTTAACTCATCAATAATTTTTTGTAAATCTACTTTTTTTCTAAATGTATAGAGTGAACCAATTTTCTTTTTCTTTTCAACCAATGGCGCTTTATTTAAGATAATAATATGTTCATCGAGTGATAGTTCTAAGTGATGAATATATTCTTCAGCAATAATTCTAGAGCTAAAAATATGCTCGATTTTTTTACCCAGCCATGCTGAAATAGGATGATTGTGCGTAGAATCAAGCATATCGTAGGCACTTTTATTAATCGTCGTAATGTAGTTTAAATGGTCAACAGCTAGTATCCCTTCTTCGGTTGTTTCTAAAATGACCTTGTTTTGCTGATATAACTTTGCGATATGAATAGGTTCCATATTAAATAATAATTTTTTAATATAAAGGGAAATCGTAATGGCGCCTAGTATTCCTATTAACAGAATTATCATGGTGTATTGTAGCCATTTGTATATATGACCTTTGATGGTTGTATCAATATGCGCCGTTAAAAAACCAACAGAAACAACACCGATAATGTTATCGTCTAAAATAATAGGCGCTTTACCCCGAATAGATTCTCCTAATGACCCAATTGTTTTCGAAATATAGGCTTGTCTATCAAGTAATGCGGCATCATTGTCACCGCCAACCATTTGTAGTCCAATTTTATTTGCGCAAGGATGTGAATAACGCACACCTTCCGCATTACCAACAACAATAAATGCTGCGTTAATGTCCTGTCTTAACGGCTCAACAATTTGCTGAATCGTTTCACTTGGCTGTTCGTGTGCGAAGGCAGCAATGATTTCTTCCATCGATGCGATTGTTTTTGCAATATTTAATGCTTCCACGCCTATTTGTCTTTCTGTTGTATCTCGGATATGTTGTTGCAAAAGATACATGAACAGTCCACAAATGACAAGAATTAGAATAGTCATTAAAAAAATCATTTTAACTGTTAGAGACTGGAACAAACTTTTCATAAATCACCTCTATATAGTTAGCGTTATTTTTTCTTCGATTGCTTCTAAATCACGTAAAAGAGCGTATCGGAAATAGTCTATCATAAATATTTAACATATATAGTAGCTTACATGAGAGGAGAGATAGCCATGTCAGATAAAGTGAAAAATATCCTGCCACCTGTAATCGATGCATCAACAAAGGTGCTTATCGTCGGCTCGATGCCAGGAAAGTTATCATTAGAAAAGCAACAATATTATGGCAATCCTCGCAATCATTTTTGGTCGATTATTGGGCATATTTTAAAGCAAGAGATCCCTTTAAATTATGAGCAGCGCATAGCGTTGTTAAAGAAAAATCATATCGGTCTGTGGGATACCATTGAATCGTGTGAGCGTAAGGGTAGTTTAGATGCCGCCATTCGTAATGAAATACCTAATGATTTCCGAACGCTCTTTATTCACTTTCCAAATATTGAACTTGTGCTCTTTAATGGCGGTAAGGCATTTGAAGTGTTTAAAAAGCATATTGGCTTTGCGGTATTAGATGGGCGTGATTATCACAAGATGCCTTCGACTAGCCCGATCCCTGGAAAAAACATTAAATCTTTTGATGAAAAGCTAGAGGATTGGCGAGTGATGCAATCATATTTAGCATAAGGAAACTTTAACGGTTTTTGACGAGTAGGCAATGGCTCAACCGGCTTTCGCCCCTTTACATATATTGAATTATGTAAAAGGGGGAGTATGTATTGAATATAAATCCAAATAATGATTTTGGGGAAAACTTTAGATTGCCTGGCCCACCTAATTTTAATTTTCCACCAAATATGGGGCAACCACCTGGCTTTGGCCCACCACCAAATATGGGGCAACCACCTGGCTTTGGCCCACCGCCAAATATGGGGCAACCACCTGGCTTTGGCCCACCGCCGAATATGGGGCGACCACCTGGCTTTGGCCCACCGCCGAATATAGGGCAACCACCTGGCTTTGGCCCACCACCGAATATGGGGCAGCCACCTGCTGGCCAAATGCCAATGAGTGCACCACCAAGTTTTTCGCCAGCTATGCCTGCTTGGCACGGAGGTTCTAACGGTATTCAAAGATGCTTATTTAGGAATACGTTTATATGGACGACAAGCGGCAGAAGTTTTTGGTTTTTCCCGACGGTTATCGGTAGGGAATTTATTGCAGGATTCCGCTGGAGTAGTCGATCTGGCTGGCGTTTCAGTACAATTATGCGAGAAAACATTCTTGCGTTCGAATGTTTTAGATAAGGGCTCTTTATTACGAGGGATTCGTCGATGGTCCACGATGAATCCTTTGTTATTTTAGCCGACATTATTCCTAAGACAAAAAAATGATTATTAAAAAATTCTGTTTTTCAGTATTTAATGTTACAATTACTGTAACTAAAGATGAAGGGACGATGGGTGGCTAATGATTAACTAATCTTATTTTGTGCACATGAAATGTATATTTCAATGAATCAAAAATAGGATTAGTCTGCCCATTTTCCATAAAGTGCAATGATAATAGGCGAAGTGCCTGCTATTGTTAAACACATACTCAAAATGCCATTCAAATGTGTCTTTTATTGGTCTTTTTTGTGTATGATATTTTCGCGACTAATCCTTCCAAAATAATTGGAGGGATTTTTTTGTCCCTCTATATCGAGAGGAATGGATATAAATGAAAGAACTTATAAAAATACAAAATGTCCACTATGAAGTGAATGACACACTTATTTTTGACAATGTGACAGCTACGGTAAAACAAGGTGAAGTCATTGGCATAATAGGTAAAAATGGCGCGGGGAAATCGACATTATTACAGCTAATTCAAGGCATACTAACACCTACAGCAGGACAGCTCATGTCGTTACAACAGTTAAAAATGGCTTATGTAGAACAAGAGCAAGCAACAATCGATAATTGGGAAGTCAGTGCTGAGGAAGCGGATTTACTCGCTAAATGGCATGTGCCAAACACCGATTTTACAGCTTTAAGTGGTGGTGAAAAGCTGAAAAGACGACTAGCAAGAGGCTTTTCGCAACATGCACAGCTATTATTGTTGGATGAACCGACTAATCACTTAGATGAATTAAGTACAGCACTGCTGATTGCCCAAATTAAAAAATATGACGGTACGATTATCGTAGTATCCCATGACCGTTATTTTTTAGATGAAGTTACCACGAAAATATGGTCACTGGAAGACAGCAAACTGTTCGAGCATAGTGGAAACTACACAAGTTATATGGCGGCAAGAGAGCAACAAAGATTAGCACAGCAACGTGCCTACGATAAACAGCAAAAAAACATTGAGCGGATTGAAGCACAGATGAATGAGCTTTCGTCTTGGTCGCAGAAGGCACATGCGCAATCGACGAAGCAAGAGAGTTTTAAAGAGTTTTATCGAGTAAAGGCGAAAAGAATGGATGCGCAAGTAAAATCAAAGAAAAAACGCTTGGAAAAGGAACTAGCAAAAAATAAAGTGGAGCAACTGAAGCAAGAAGAGGAAGTACGCTTTTCAGTAGAGACAAACCAGCGAGTAGGCAAACGATTTTTAGAGTGTAAGCATGTAACAAAATCTTTTGAGCAACGTCGGTTATTTCAAGAGCTCACGATGACGATTAAATTCGGTGAAAAGATTGCGATTACAGGTCCAAATGGTAGTGGGAAAACTACTTTATTAAAGGTGCTGATAGGACAAGAAAAAGCAGATGGGGAGATATGGATTTCACCCGCTGCTAATATCGGCTATTTAACACAGGACGTCTTTGACTTGCCGCTTGAGCTTACGCCGGCGCAATACTTTTACAGGGATACTTTTGAGGAACGAGGTCAAGTCCGCAATGTGATGAAACATTTAGGGTTTACGACGAACCATTGGACAGCACCTATTGGCAATATGAGTATGGGAGAACGTGTGAAATGTAAGCTGATGGCTTATATATTAGAGGAAAAAAATGTGCTTATTTTAGATGAGCCAACAAACCATCTTGATTTACCATCAAGAGAACAATTGGAGAAAACATTGGAGCTATATACAGGTACTTTGCTCGTCGTATCACATGATCGTTATTTTTTAGAAAAAACAACGAACAGTGTATGGGAGCTGAAAAACAAAGGCATTGAGAAAAAGTGGAGAGATAGCGCACCGCAACAAGCCGATGATACAAGTACACTGCGCTTAAAGCTTGAAAATGAAAGACAAGAAATACTCGGCAAACTTAGCTTTTTAACGGTAAAAGATAAAGATTACGCAATGCTCGATCGTAAATTTAACGACTTGACGAAACAAATTAATGAACTCCGCTAGTTTGACGTTTAACTGAGAGAAGAATGGGGAAAATAAACTAAATTCAGCACAAGACGAGCAGAGGCAATAGCGCTAAAACGTAATAGCAAATAGAGAGGTGTCTTAATGAAAAAATTACTTTTTACAAGTGTGGTAATGGTTAGTATGCTTGCCGCATGTTCTGAAAAAGATACGAATACAGTTGAACAAGATCAGCCACAGCAAGAACAGCAATCCAATGAACAGCAAGGTACTGAAAACCAAAATGGTACTTCTGGAACAAAACAGGAAGACACTGTCTCTTCAGTAACACAGGCAGAAGCATTGAAAACGATAAAAGAGCAGCTAGGAACAGACTTAGCGATCGATCTACCAAATAATCTTCCATTAACGGAAGGGGCTTTTTTAACAGCAACGACAACAGCAACAGATAAACAAGCTGAAATACTATTTTTAGAAAGTAAAGACTATATAGCTGTTAATGATGTAAAGCTAAAAGATGCTTCGGCAGCCACAACGATTGCCAAGCTTACTGTAAAGTTATATGACAGTATAGATGAGGCAAGCAAACAAATTGCTTATGAAGACTATAGTAAAAACGGCGGGCAACAAGTAGCGCTTGGACACAATCTTACTGGTTATCAGGATGCTGGAGCTGGTTCGTTATGGACTGGATGGAATGAAGGCAGATGGGCATTAGCTACGCGTACCCGAACAGAGAATTCAGCAGCTGGTGTAGACCTAGCGAAACAAGCAGTGGAATATTTAGAATCCCATACGCTGCCGATTCCACATGAAAACGGTCTAGTGCATTTAGACGTTTATCAATCAGGAAACTTGATTGTCTGGCAGGATGGCAAGCTTGTCTATACACTTGATTCGATAAAAGACCCGATGCAAGCATTAGCCATTGCTGCTGCTTTTAATCAATAATGACAATACCCTGAGCAATCGCACTCAGGGTGTTTTTGATGTCTAGAAGAGTATACAGAAACTCTCTATGTACCCTGCCATTTAACCTAGTCGTTAGCCTTTTACTGATCAAAAATTGCTTGGAATAATCGAGTCACTCCTTCTTGAATGTCCTCTTTTTTTAAATGCCCAAACCCTAAAATAATCCGATTGTTATGATTGCCCTTCATAATGGCATGTTCTTCTACTGGATATACCTTTACACCAAATTGCTCAATTTTTTCAAGCATTGCATTTGAAAAGTTGATGTTTTGTAGTTCTACTACGAGGTGTAGCCCAGTGGAATAGCCTAAAATTTTTATATTATTTGAAAAGGTTGCCTGTAAACAATCGATAAGAAAATCTCTATTGTTCTTATAATACTTCTTCATTTTTGCAATATGCCGTTCTAAATATCCATCTTTAATAAAACGAGCAAGAATTAACTGATCTATTGAAGGCGTATGTAAATCTGAAAACCACTTAAGCTGACGGCATTTTTCTACAAGGTCTATCGGGAGAACCAAATAACCAATTCTTAATGCTGGTGAGAGAATTTTACTAAAAGATCCAACGTAGAGAACATAATTAGGGTCTAATCCTTGTAAAGAACTAATGGGGGGCCCTTCATATCTAAATTCGCTATCATAATCATCTTCCACCAAATAACATTTTTTTTGCCTTACATAATTTATTAACTGGATTCTACGGTGGATTGGCAAAGTCCCCCCTAACGGAAACTGATGGGAAGGGGTTATAAAAATAAATTTAGGCTGCTGCTCTTGCGGTAATAAGGAAGTCATCATCCCGGATTGATCGACAGGTATTGAATAAATAGAAGCTCCTGAAGATGTAAATATAGTTTGTATATCCTTTGTAATGGGGTCTTCCATAATGGCTTTATCCTTTGCAGATAATAGTAATCTAGCGATAATTGTTAATGCTTGCGTAGCGCCGGATGTTATGACAATTTGATCAGGATGACATTCTACACCCCTTGTTCGTAATAAATAATTGGCTAATACTTCCCTTAATTCGTATCGACCTTCGGGTAGGCCATAACCAAAATGGATAGGATGCGTATCATTCCAAATATGATGAGATAATTTCGCCCATGTTTTACGTGGAAATAAACTTAACGCTGGTATGCCTGAACGAAAATCAATTTTTGGTTCTTCTATTTTTTCTTCCGTTCTTCTTTTAGAAGGTACTTTGCTAGATTGAGTTAAAAATGCACCATCGACAACAAATGTACCAGAACCTCTATAGGATACTAAAAATCCTTCCGCCACAAGTTGCTCATAAGCCTCTAATATCACATTTCTAGAAACATTTAATTCGGAACAGAGTTTACGTGTGGATGCCAATCTCTCTCCACCTTGTAAAGTTCCATTTAAAATTTTTTCACGAATCTGTTGATATACCTGTTTATTTAAAGGTATATCCAACGCTCTATTTATTGGTATCCACAGCATGTTTTTATTTCTCCTTCTTAAAATTGGTACCATTAAAAAGTGTTTCAAGTGGTTCTTTTTTTACCAATATTACCATGATAAAGTAATTTTAAATAATGAATAGGAGATGAAAAAATGAAAAAGCCAGAGCAATTAGTTATTCAAGCATTGAAGTCGGCTGCTAGAAATCATCAAATGAAAGATAGGTTTCTGCAATCAAATGAACTTTATCCACTATTATTGAAGGCTGCAAGACGGTATGTGGCAGGGGAAGAAAGAACAGAAGCCATTGCCGTAGCACAAAAAATGATTACTAAAGAGTATCAGTTTTCATTAGAGTTTATAGGGGAAAATACTGTCGATCTTGAGGAGTGCCAAAATGCTACAAAAGAATTCATGGCGTTAATTGAGGATCTGGGTAACTTATCTCTGAAGCAAACCGTATCATTTGATTTATCTCATATTGGCTTGTCTATAAACAAAGAGGTCGCCTATAACCACTTACTTCAACTTGTTCAGCAGGCAAATAAGTTTGACATTCTACTGATGATTAGTATGGAAGAATCATTAAAGACAGACGATATTCTTACTATTTATAAAAAGATAGCAGCACAGTACGATAATATCGGCATCACCATACAAGCTCATTTATACCGCACTGAGTTGGATATAGAAGAGCTTGTTCAATACCCTGGAACAATACGAATCGTAAAAGGTGCATTTCAAGAACCAAGTACCATCGCTTTTGAGAGATCAGAGGCATTGAATAGTCGCTATCTTCAATATGTGGATCAATTAATCAAATCAAATCATGCTATTTCAATAGCTACGCATGATGAATCCATTATACAGGTGATGGAACAACGACAGTATTTTCAGCAGGCGAATGTAGCAATTGAAATGCTGTATGGTGTTCGACCCGATTTACTTCAGAGTCTAAAAGGAAAAGGATATAACTGTAAAGTGTATTTGCCGTATGGCCAGGATTGGTATTTATATTTATGTCATCGTCTTGCTGAAAACCCACAGAACCTATATTTAGCATTAGCAGACATATTAAGTACAGCATTAGAAGATAGCAGTGAAGGTTATTGAAGAATCAACTTATTGCTATTATGAATATTAGCATGGCTATGTGTATTGTTGGCAGTTCTATTGTTGCGGGTAAACTTATTGTTCAAAGTTTCCCTGTATTTCTCGCTTCTGAACTGAGATTTTTAGTCGCCACAATCATTTTAGTACCGATATTATTAATAGTTGAAGGTATACCTTCATTGCGAAAAAAAGACTATTTCTTTTTATTTTTGCAAGCATTGTCAGGTGTGTTTTTGTTTAATGTTTTTATGCTTTATGGACTGACGCAAACAACAGCAACTGAAGCAAGTTTAATTACAAGCACTATTCCTGCCTGTACAGGTTTGCTTTCTTATTTTCTATTGAAAGAGAAATTAACAAAGAACATTCTTGTTGGAATCATTTTAGCAACGATTGGAACGCTGACAATAAATGTTCCAGGAATTTTTGGGCTTTCGAACACTTATTATTTATCACTAGTTGGAAATTCCCTTGTATTTGGTGCAGTAATTTGTGAGGCATTGTTTATGATACTTGGAAAATTTGCCTCTCAACATGTTAGTGCTTTAGCCATTTCTACAATCGTTAGCTGTTTTGGATCAATATTATTTCTACCGTTTGCACTATATGAGAGTAGACAGTTTGCCTTCGAAAAAGTGTCCTTTGCTGAATGGGGTTTAATTATGTATTTTGGAATAGTGGTTACAGTCATCGCCTTTATTCTTATGCAACTTGGACTAGCAAAAGTGTCAGCAAATATGGCGGGAATTTTGACGGGCTTTTTGCCAATCAGCAGCATTGCATTATCCTCGTTGGTATTAGGTGAAGCTATTTCCTCTGTGCAACTAGTAGGATGTATTTTCATTTTATTCGCCCTCTTTTATCTTTCAAGACGGCCAGCATTTAAATAAAATTTACGATATGCAAAGTAGTTAGCTAATATTAAATAAAAAGAGGGGGAATGGGAATGGACTACCAACATGCTTTAACACGTTACATTGAAGCAACAAATACACATGACTTTAACAACGTCAAAGCATTATTACATCCACAGGCGGTTTATTGGTTTACGGATCAAACATGCACAACAGTAGAAGAGATAGAGGCTTATTTTAATCATGCATGGCATGTTATAAAAGATGAGGTATACAGTGCGACAAATGTTCAGTGGCTTACGGCTGATGCCAACTCCGCTACATGTATTTATACATACCATTACGAAGGTTATCATAATGGCCTATTTGTATCAGGTAGCGGGAGAGCAACAAATATATTTACTGTAGTAAATAGTGAGTGGAAGCTTATTCATGAGCATTTAAGTAGCTAAAGTTACTGTATAAAATTTTTATCTAGTTTTGCCGCATAAATGCGAGAGCTTTCTCCCCATGGGTGGTAGCCGGTGCCGATATGTGAAAAGCCATAGCGTTCATATAAGCCAATATGATCCGTACAAAGATAAAGCTGTGAAAACCCATGGCGCTTTGCATCTTTTTTAGCTTGCTCTAATAGCAATGCGCCGTACGCATGACCACGATGGCTTTCCTCGATATACACCGCACATACCCAAGGATATAAATCCATCCGACTAATAAAATCATTCGTTACTAAACCAGCACAGCCTATAATTTCATCATGATTCATTAGTAAATACCACTGCGGAAGCGGCGCCTGCGCATCAATACAATGGGCAATGCAATCTTCATAGACCATCATACTGTCCTCACTTGCCCACTTGCTTTGAATATAACGGGTTGCTAAGTCGGCATAGCTCGGCTCCTCGCGTACAGAAATAATTTTCATATCCACACCCCTTTGAAAAATAAATACATACAGTTATTATTGTAATAAATGGAAACTTCGTAAACAATAGTGAACTTAGGGGAGGCTATAACTTTGCAGCAACAAATCTATCAGTGGGGGCAGACCCAACAGACAACTTTAGTTTTTTTTCATGGTCTAGGTAGTACCGGTTTAGCATTTGGTGAATTAGCAAACTATTTATCAACGTATCATATTCTATCCTTTGATTTTCCTGGACATGGCTATGCTCCAGCATTAACGGAAGAAGCAGCATATCTTCCTTCAAATGTTATTGTATTGTTAGAGAAGATAATTTCGCAGCAGCTAGGTAATAAAAAATTTTACCTCATTGGGCATTCTTTCGGAGCAGATTTGGCCTTACATTACGCAGCTACATTCCCAAAGCAAATAAAAGGGATTATTTTATTGGATGGGGGCTATTTAAGCTCACAAGATTTAGGGATGACATTAGAAACAGAGCTACAAAATATTGCTGATTTCTGCAATGATGTGAGATTCCCGTCTTGGGATGCATTTTTACTATCGGAAAAAGAGGAGCTTTCCCGCTGGTCACCACAACTCGAAGCAGCATCACGAGCACAAGTTAGAGAATTGGATGGCGAAATTAGACTTGCCATTTCAACGTTTACGGGACAATCATTGATTAAAGGTCTAGATGCTGAACCCGTTAGTAGCATACTTAGCGGTTTAAATTTCCCTATTCTATTGTTAAGTGCTACAACACCTGATGACCTGACACATGTGAGAAATAAAAGTATTGAAGTTTTCCAAACAAAAGTAAAAAATGTTCACGTTGATCCTATAGCAAACGCAGGTCATGATATTTTCCGCGATGCACCGGAGCAAGTAGCAGAAAAAATAAGAGTTTGGTTGGGAAACAACAATGGAGAAGAGGTTGTCGAAGATGCACATTAGAACCGCTAACATAAGCGATATCAAAGCTTTAACATCTTTAATGGAGCAACTTGGCTATCCAATGACAGAGGACCAAATGACAGGAAGATTGCAAGCGCTAGCAGTACATCCAAGTTATCATACATTAGTTGCTGAAATGGACGGACATGTAGTAGGGATGGCGGGATTATGCCAGAGCTTATTTTATGAGCATGATGGTTGTTATGTACGAATTCAAGCCTTTGTCGTAGATGCTCAATACCGTAGAAAGGGCATTGGACAGAAATTGCTTGAAGCGATAGAATGCTGGGCAGTGGAACAAGGTGCATCGGCAATTGTTTTAAATAGTGGCGAAGCAGAGAGAATTCCGCGAAGCAGAAGGATAATCCCGCGGAACAGAGCAAAACAACCGCAGGAGCAGAGGAATCGTGCAGAACGAAATGCAGTTCACCAATTCTACAAACAACATGGCTTTGTCGAAAAAAGTACAGGTTTTAGTAAAAAATTACAATAGGAGTTTAATTTACATGAAGAAGCTATTTACAGAAAGCGATTTACTAACTTTACTTGAGTCCGATACATGGATGATGGACATTTTACGCTGTGTCGAGCAACTACAATTACCTGACTGCTGGGTATGTGCTGGCTTTGTTCGTTCAAAGGTGTGGGATTATTTGCATGATTTTAACGACAGAACGCCATTAGGAGATATTGATGTTATTTACTTCGATAAGCACCGTATTTCGGAACAACAAGAAAAGCACTATGAGCAGCGTTTACTAGAACTTTTACCAAATGAACCGTGGTCTGTGAAAAATCAAGCTAGAATGCATGTTGTAAACGATAGTGAGCCGTATCAATCTTCCATTGATGGCATTGCGCATTTTCCAGAAATACCGACAGCGATCGGTGTAAGGCTGATACAAGGTATACTGGAAATTGCAGCACCCTATGGCATTCAACCATTGCTGACGGGCATCGTTGCACCTACACCTTATTTTGATGTCCAAACACCATTGCATGAGATTTATCTAAAGCGATTGGCTACTAAACAGTGGCACAATAATTGGCCGAAACTAGCATTCGTCAATTCGTTATAGCTAAAGGAGCTGACAGAATTGCATTCAGAAAAGCAATATATACTTATGCATTATGAAAAATCTATACTGTGGTTAGAGCGACTTTTATATGTGACGGACAAGCAGTGGCGTTTGCCAATTCAGCAAGGGAAATGGACAGTGGCGGAGGTAATTGGGCATTTCATTTCTTGGGATGAATTTGTTATAAACGAGCGTATGCCATTGCTATTTACAGAAGAACCGTTAGCTAAGGGACCGAATGTACAACAGATGAATGCTGCTGCAGCAAGTAGCAGCCGGCAGCAAAGTAAGGAGCAAACATTGCAGGCGTTACTAAATCACCGATGTTTATTGTTGCAGGCTCTGGAGGGGTTATCTGATGAACTATGGCAGCGGCCTTTCCAAATTGGACGCTCCGAGCTTACGCTGTACAGTTATTTTTTAGGTTTAATAGCACATGATGAGCATCATTTTTTACAAGTGCAAAATGTTATAGGTGTGATGAAATGGAAATAAATATAAATCAAATCATTGATTATTATGCACAGGCAACTGTGAATTTTGTTGATGTATTTACAAATAAAATGGCACCAGGTCGAACGGATACGGGGCGTACAACGGCGCCAGGGAAGTGTGGTTTAGTAATTCCATTGGCAGGCAGTGCGTCTTTTAGTTTTAATGGAACGCCTTATATTATGGAGCCAGGAATGGTAGTTCATGCAGGCCCGCAAATGCCAATCGAAATACAACCGATTGGTGATAAAGTTTGGGAGTATGCGGTAGTTCATTATCAAATCCCTACAGAAGAGGCGACTTTGTATCGATTAGCCGAACAGCATTTTGCCATTAAAACAGGAGATAATTCAAAAATAATTAACCTCGTACAGCAATTAATTGAAAGTTATGCAATGCCCGGTAGTATGGCGATTGTTAAATCAAAATCGATATTTATGAATTTAGTAGAAGCGGTTTTAATGGCAGCTAAAATGAAAATTCTCGATACGGCAAATGAAATGATGGAGCAAGTTATACAATACATACACGAGCATTATGCCAAACCATTATCGGTGTCGAAAATTGCACAGGAATTCGGTGTGGAGCGACGTAGATTTGCCTATCTTTTTGAACAACATACGGGGATGAATCCTAGCAGCTATTTAACGGAATATCGCATGCGGCGGGCAAAGGACTTGCTACAATTTTGCGATTCTACAGTAGCTGAAATTGCTGAATGTGTAGGCTATGTAGATAGCTTTTACTTTAGTCGGGTATTTAAAAAATGCACCGGCATGTCGCCAACAGCCTATCGAAAAATAATGATAGAAGAAGCTCAATATGTTTAAAGGTGACGAGAGGAATCGCCGATAAAAGCCCATGAATCGCTGATAAGAAGAGAGGAATCGCCGATAAAAGCCCATAAATCGCTGATAAGACGAGGGAAATCGCCGATAAATCTGCGGAAAGAGGGCACCAAAACGAAAACACTTGGAGCTGTTTCTTACATATAAGAAACAGCTCTTTTTTATAGTATTAATCGGCAAAAATCCATATATAAAATAAAATTGTCCATTCACAACTATTTTTCTCTTTGGTAGGATAGAATTCGTAAATGATAATGACTATCAATTAAATAGTGAAATGCTATTGACTTATTATTGAAAATGATTATCATTATCGTTGTGAGATGAAAAAATGAGGAGAGATTCATTGTGAATAAATATATTAAAATGTGTGCACCTGCACTTTTAGCACTATCCCTTGCTGCATGCGGTAGCGATAAAGAGGCATCTACACCGGTCAAAAACGAAGCAGCGGCAACGAGTGCAAGTGAAACACAAACAGAACAAGCAGCAACACAGAGCATTACATATTTAGGGGAAACATATGAACTACCAGCAAAGGTAAAAAACATTGTAGCGGCAAGCTTAGAATCAATGGAAGATGCTGCAATGCTCGGTATTAAGCCAGTCGGTGTCCTTGATATCGGTGGCAAAATTCCATCTTACCTTACGACGGAATTAGAGGGTGCTAAGTTAGTAGGCAATAAAATGGAGCCAAATGCGGAGGCCATTTTAGCACTTGATCCTGACGTTATTATTGGTACGTCAAAATTCCCTGAAGAAACGGCTGAGAAGCTCAATAAAATTCAAACAATGATCCCTTACTCACATATTTCAACAAATTGGAAGGAAAACTTAACACTGCTCGCTCAGCTTGCTGGAAAAGAAGAGGATGCTAAAAAAATTATTGCAGACTATGAAGCAAAGGTAGCGGATGCTCAAGCCAAATCAAAAGAGCAACTAGCAGACAAGCAAGTGTTAATTGTTCGTTTACGTGGCGGTGTTATGTATATCTATCCTGCAGGGGTTTATTTAAATCCTGTGCTTTATGAAGATTTAGGGGCACCAGTACCTGAAATTGTTACAACGACAAAAGCACAAGCTGAACTTTCACTAGAAACATTAGCAGAAGTTGATCCGGATGCTATTTTCCTGCAATTTGAGGAATCTGAAAATACAGATGCTCCGAAAGCATTAGAAGAACTTCAAAAAAATCCAATCTTCGCAAGCTTAAAAGCAGCTAAAAATGAACAAGTTTTCGTGAACGCAATTGAGCCACTAGCTCAAGGTGGTACTGCTTGGTCTAAGGTGAAATTCCTAGATGTCGCAACGGAAAAATTACTTAAATAGAAGCAGTAGGCTGGTAGTAGAGTTGGTGCAAGCACCAGGCTATTACCAGCCTTTTAGTAGATGAAAATTAACTAGAAAAAGGTGTGGCAGTTGAAAAAAACAAATAGACTATCATTTTCTATATTAGTAGCTTCACCTTTGTTAATAGCAATTGTGGCGTTAATTTCTGTTATGTATGGCACAAAGGATATAAGCGCCTTCACGGTGTGGCAAGCAATGACAGCATTTGACGCTGCAAATATTGACCACCAAATTGTCAGGACGAGCCGTATCCCTAGAATTTGCGCGGTCTTACTAGTAGGTGCATTTTTAGCAGTAGCCGGTGCAGTTATGCAAGGGATTACTCGGAATTATTTAGCTTCTCCTTCTTTGATGGGGGTTAATGATGGTTCCGCCTTCGTCATTACAATAGCCATTGTGTTTTTCCCAGGACTTCCAAACTACCAAATGATCTTGCTTTCTATGCTTGGCTCCGCAATGGGTGCAGGCATCGTGTTCGGTTTTGGATCCCTCATCCGCAACGGGCTATCTCCAGTTCGTTTAGCCATTATTGGGACAGTTATTGGGACATTTTTGAGTAGTATAGCGACTGCAATTGCGATGTATTTTCAAGTATCGCAAACAGTTAGCGCTTGGTATAACACCAAGGTACATATGGTAGACAACGATATGCTTATGCTATCCCTACCGTTCGGGTTACTCGGCCTCATCCTTGCTTTATTATCAGCAAGAGCTATTACGATTACTGCTTTAGGTGATGATATTGCGGTAGGTCTTGGTCAAAAGACAACAACAGTGAAAATTGTTAGTATGCTGGCAGTCGTATGTTTAACGGGTACTGCGGTTGCACTTGTTGGGAAAATTGCATTTGTTGGGCTCGTTATTCCCCATATAACACGTTTCCTCGTTGGTGTTGATTACCGATTCATCATTCCCTGCGCAGCGGTAATAGGTGCATTTTTCTTAGCGCTTTGCGATGTGCTCAGTCGGTATGTTAATTTTCCATACGAAACGCCAATTGGAGTATTAACTGCGCTAGTCGGTGTGCCCTTCTTCTTATTTTTAGTTCGAAAGCACGGAGGTGAAAAGCATGCATAAAAACGCTTCCCGTGTAGCTATGACAATCTCAATACTGCTCTTAATGATTTTAGGAGCAAGCTACCTCCATATGACAAATGGCGTTTTTGATATGTCGGTAATCGATGTATTGAAAACACTATTACGGATTGAGCCAAACCCGAAATTTGATCTCGTTATTTTTGAATTCCGCTTACCGCGTATTGTTATAGCAGCACTTGTTGGTGTGGGGTTAGGGATGGCAGGGGTTGTGCTACAAGGTATTACACGCAATGGCTTGGCAGACCCAGGTATATTAGGCATTAATGCAGGTGCGGGTGCAGCGGTTGTGATTTTTATGTTTTTCTTTCAATTGCGTGTCGTAACGGCAGATATGAGTAGCTGGTTATCGATTTTAATGATGCCGATTTTCGGTTTTGTCGGTGGGACGATGGCGGCCGCTTTAATTTTTTCATTTGCCATGAAAAATGGGCATTTAGATATGCAACGTTTGATTTTAACGGGGATTGCTATTAATAGTGGCTTCGGTGCATTGTCGCTGTTCCTATCGTTGAAAATGAATGCGCAAGATTATGAATCGGCAGCAGTTTGGATGGCTGGTTCTATTTACAATGCCAATTGGATTTTCGTTGTGTCAATGTTGCCTTGGCTCTTATTACTAGGTTTTTATGTCTATCGTAAATCGTATTTACTCGACTATTTTCAACTGGAAGAAGACAGTATTACAAGCTTAGGCATAGCGCTGGAAAAGGAAAAAATTAAATTATTATTGGCGAGTGTCGGCTTAGTGAGTGCCTGTGTATCGGTTTCAGGGAGTATTGGCTTTATTGGGTTAATGGCACCGCATATCGCGAAACAGCTTGTCGGAATTCAGCATCGTTATGTTATGCCGGTTAGTGCTCTAATAGGGGCCTGTCTGCTAGTGTTAGCTGACTTTATCGGTAAAACAGTTTTTGCACCTGCAGAGTTGGCTGTTGGAATTGTTGTGTCGATTATTGGTATTCCGTACTTCTTGTATTTATTAGTGAAGTCAAAAGCATAGGAGGAAATCTCGTGCAAACTGCATTCAGATTGGAAAATTTGTCGTCGGGTTATGAGCATGTTCGTGTATTTGAAGGTTTGAATTTAACGATTGAAGAAGGAAAAGTAACGACTATTATAGGACCGAATGGTTGTGGGAAGTCGACGTTATTAAAAACAATAGGACGTATTTTAAAAAAGCACCAGGGAACGGTGTATTTACAGGAACAAAATATGCAAAATTTATCGACGAAAGAAATTGCTAAAAAGTTAGCGATACTATCACAGACGCCAATTGCTCCAGGTCAGCTAAAGGTAGAGGAGCTAATAGCTTACGGTCGTTACCCACATCGCAATAATGTGAATCGCTTAACAAAGAAGGATGAAGAAATGATTGAGTGGGCCTTAACGGTCACAAATACAAAGGACTATCGCAACCGAGCGCTTGCACAGCTTTCTGGAGGACAGCGTCAACGTGTTTGGCTAGCAATGGCATTAGCGCAAGAAACGAGCATTTTGCTGTTAGACGAGCCAACAACTTATTTAGATATGGCGCATCAGTTAGAAGTTTTAGATATCGTCAAAAATTTAAATGAACAACATCGCTGTACGGTTGTTATGGTATTGCACGATATTAACCATGCAGCACGCTATTCAGATCAGTTAATCGCTATGCGTCAAGGTGTTGTGGTGGAAACGGGAACACCAGCGAAAATATTATGTGCCGATGTTATGCGCAAAGTGTTTAATATTTCCGCAAGAATTATGGAAGACCCTGCAACAAAAACCCCAGTCTGCTATGGCTATGATGTTTTAAAGGAGGATAACCAATGACTGTTATAAAGGATTTTTTATCGTATGAAATGACTTCGACATTTACGGATTATACATATTCAATCAATGTGTATGTACCTCAAGGGGAAGTGCCACAAGGTGGCTTTCCTGTTTTCTATGTATTAGATGGCTCGTCCTATTTCCAGTTAGTGAAGGAAGCTATACGCTTGCAAAGTCGTAATGCACCGAAAACAGATATTATACCAGCCATTGTGGTAGGTATTGGACATGGTGCAGATATGCATGAACGGCGTTTTTACGATTTTACAGCGCCTGCCGAAACATATAGCTATCCTGCGAGATTTAAAGGAAAAGGCTATGATCAGCATGGCGGGGCAGTAGGTTTTAGTCGCTTTTTACAGGAGGAATTAAAACCGCAAATACAGGCACAATTCCAAGTAAACGAACAGCAACAAACGTTATTTGGTCACTCATTAGCAGGTTATTTTGTGCTGTGGCAATTATTTAATGATAAATCTTGTTTCCAACATTATATTGCGATTAGTCCTTCCATCTGGTGGAATGAACATGAATTGTTAAGTAAGGTGTTTGTCTTTGTAGAAGAGCACCAACAAGTGAATGAACAATTATTTATCGGTGTTGGAGAGCTCGAATCCTTTATGGTAGATGACGCGCGTCAAATGACTGCTCATTTAGAAAAATTAATGGACATTACTTTTTACGAAGCAATGGATGAAAATCATGCATCAGTCGTGCCTACTGTGATGAGTAGAGCAATACGTTCTGTGAATAAAAATTAACTCAGTAACCGCATTATCTTTGGTAATGCGGTTTACTTATGGATAAAAATACAATAATATGTATTTATAATCAAAAAAGGAGTGGTTGGTATGGGGATTGTTTTAGCAAGTACTAAGCATGCACAAGTCGTGCACAAAGTCATGCTTCAAGCTTTTCAAGAATATGCAACTGCAACGCCACCGTCTAGCGCTTTAAGTGAAACAGTTGAATCCATTGAGCAGGCGTTGAATAATGGCGAGCAGGCATTTATTCGTTATATAGAAGACCAGCCTGTGGCAATGGTGCGATTTACGCTAAGTGAGAAGGGCATTTATTTTTTCCGATTGTCTGTAATACCTGAAATGCAAGGTCGAGGGTTGGCAAAGGCTTTAATTGTTGAGCTTGAAAATTATGCGCGTGCACAGGGGAAAAGGATTTGCGAATGTAAAGTCCGTATGAACGTGCCCCGTAATATTGAGTTATACCGTTCATTGGGGTATGTTATTACGAAAGAAACAATGGCAGAAAATCGTAATGGCTTCTCTCTTCCTATCGTCACAATGGAAAAGGAGCTATAGGGGGACTTGTTTTTGAAAAAAACGATAGGCTGTTTGCACGCACACCATTCCAATATTGACTACATAGAACAGGCATTTAATAGCTTTCAGGAAATGGAGCTTGTCCACTTTGTCGATCCAGGACTTATTCAACATGTGGCAAAGACGAATGTAGATTTGTCGTGCAAGGTGAAGGAGCAAGTAGAGTGGATTGCAAGCTGTGGTGTCGATGTCATTTTAATTACATGTACGAATTATATTGCGTTGTTAAAGGAAGAAGAGCTGTCATTATCCATACCAATAATTAAAATAGATGAGCCTTTTTTTCAATCGCTTTGTGAAGTTTCGCAACCACAACTAATTCTTTTTACAAACCCAGCTACAGTCGATGGAACGATAGTGAGACTCTACCATTATGCTAAGCTACATCATAAAACGATAAATGTGCAGGCAACGGTTATAGACAAAACATTTGAGCTAATTATGCAAGGAAACAAGCAAGCATATAACAATGCAATACTGCAATATTTCCGGGAAATAATAGGGGATGGTAGGTCAATCGCTGTTGCCCAGCTGTCGATGGTCGAGGCTGCACAGCAATTTGCAAAGGAAATGGATTTGGAGATTACTCATCCATTGCAATCGTTAGTTGAATTTGTTGTGGGAGAGGGTTATCGCCACGAAAAGTGCTCAAATCGCCACTAAAACCTGAGCAATCGCCACTAAAAGTACCTTAATCGCCACGAAAACCGGCAAAACCGCCACTAAAATTATTAAAATAAAACCCTTACTTTACAATTTACAAAGTAAGGGTTTTTTGTCACATTTTAATGTGTTGAGTTGTCTACATATATAAAGCGGGAAAAGAGGGGGTGTGCATGAGTGTATATAAAAAGTGTGGCACAACATTTCGAGGAAACAAGAGAAGAACGTATAACTGAATTGCTTAAAGTTTATTATCAAAAAATTTATCTGTATTGTTTTAGCATTTTAAGAAATGTCCAAGATGCGGAGGACGCCGTACAAGAAGTATTTATAAAAGCATTTCAAAACAAAAAGTTAATGGAAATTGAAAATGATAATGCGTGGTTATATAAAATTGCTTATCATCACTGTTTAAATAAGGTGAAAAGGCAGTCCATTTTAAAATTCATATCTTTTGATGGTGGTGCAAAAATTCCGGAACAGACTACTGATGTCTATAAAGATGCTGAATTAGAGGATATCCTCACTAAATTAAAGCCTAAGGAACGTGCATTACTTAGTCTTCGCATAATAGAGGATAGAGATTTTACTGATGTTGCATTGATTTTAAATATTTCACCCGCTACCGCAAGAAAACGTTTTGAACGAATAAAGGCAAAGATCCAAAAAATGATTGAAAGGGGTCTGCAGGATGAAAAATCAAATTAAAACATATCAAGAATTTGAAAGGCGTTTGCACAATGAAAGCATACCAACATCAACATTTGACGACGCCATTGTTGACAGTGTTATTCATCATAAAAAAAGGCAAAAACCTACCTATGCCAAAGTGTCCGTCATTATCATTTTCTTTAGTGTTTTTTTAACAGCTTCTTTCGCTACGGCAATGGAATTAACAGGCTGGAGACTTTTTAATAATGAGGGCAAGGAAGTGTTAACGATTGATACAATGACTGAGGAAGAGGCGGCTCCCCACCTTGAAATGGATAAAATTATGAGTAAGTATCAAGTGGTCATTAAAAACTTAGAATCCGAACTTCCCCGTGGAAAATTTATTTATTTCTTAGATGTGGAGGCATATGAGAAATTCGGTATAACTTCTGTTCGTTTATTTCAAAAAGAGCAACAAATCAAAAGCATTGACCAGCTTCCACAGGACATTTCGAATAGCTTTTACTTAAGTGATGACTTGCTCGGAGAGAATAGCTTATTTGAAGGAAGCATAAATTATGAACATCCTGATGAACCGATGGAAGAAAAAGAGCAACGTTATAAAGCTATGTACGAAGAGGCAAAGCAACGAAATGTCCCTTATATTGTTGCACAAGGCGATTTAACGCAACAGTTTAGCTCGCTAAGTCTAACGTATAAGCATGAGCAGTACTCTACGCAAATTACCTTCTCCCCATCTGTTAGTATGATTTTAAACAATCCTAAAATTGACAACGACTATCGTAAAATTACAGAACAGGGCATCGAATTTCTTTATAATGCGAGTTATCATCAATTAACTTTTGTAAAAGAGGAAGGTGCCAAAAAATTTGTTGTATCAATTAATGGTTCTAGGTTACTTAATGAAGAGCCGGATCCAGAGGAATTAATGGTAATCGCTAGGAAACTTCTAGAATGGTAGTATAATAAATTTACAAATAGAAATGGGGGAGCGCTATATGAACGATTTACGATATCCAATTGGGCAATTTCAATTTCCAGAAGTAGTGACGGCACAGCAAGTACAGAAATGGATTGATGATATCCGTCTATTGCCAAGGCAATTAGCGGAGGCATTAAATGGGGCAAGTGAACAATCATTAGCGAAATCCTACCGAGAGAACGGCTGGACTGTCACACAGCTAGTCCATCATCTGGCAGATAGTCATATGAATAGTTTTATTCGCTTTAAGCTTGCTTTAACCGAAGATACACCGACGATTAAACCATATAATGAAGTGGATTGGGCAATGCTTGCGGATTCGGATATGCCGGTTGCCACTTCCTATAAGTTGCTTGAAAGTTTACATGAACGTTGGGTATATTTACTGACAAGTTTAACGGATGAGCAATTACAAAGGGCATTCCAACATCCAGATAACGGGTTAATGACACTTGAAAAAGCACTGGCTATGTATGCATGGCATGGCAAGCACCATCTGGCCCATATTCAAAATGCTTTAGCAAAATAAAAAAGGCGACTTTTCCTCAACCCAGAGGGAAGTCGCCTTTTTTGTTAAATGCATGTTTTTAAATTTATTCGATTGTAATACCAGCGCTTGCTGTACCCGTAAGTACTTGAGCAACAGTTACACCAGTTGTGCTAATAGAGTACACCATTAATAGTTTGTCACCAGCAGCAACCGGGATTGGTGCAAAACTGCCTGAACCAAATGCTGTAGCACCAAGTGCAATTGCCCCAGCAAATGCAGGAGCTAAGTTAACTGTAGCAGTCGTCGCTGTGTAAGTCGTGCTGCCAGCTGGTGCACGATAGACTGTAGCAGTAACTGTTGTGGAGCCTAAAAGAGTAACAGCTAACGTAGCAGAGAATGAAGCGGATAGGCCTGTGAGATTACCAGCTCTAGGTACTGTAAATGCTTCAGTAACTAAGCCTGATAGATCAAGTGTTTCTCCAACGAGTGTAACACCAGGTGTTGCAGTACCGAATCCAATAAGGGACGGTGTAGCGATTAGTCCAGTCAATAAAGAAGTTAACGCAACAGGTGTAATTCCTGAAGAGAAAGGAATAATGGAACCACCAGTAGCAGCAGCGGGTGGAGTGACACTGATACATGCGGCATCAACCGCTAAAAATGGGCCGAAATTTGGGCAAGCCATATTACCAGATCTAGATGAGCAACCGCATCCACTGTTAGACATAGAATCATATAAGAACATATTTACACCTCCTTTCTTCACTATTCTATTCATAGAAGAAATGAGTTGAAGGGCTATTATCTTTATACATAAAGCTATTTTTGAAATGACAGTAAAAGACAACATAAGGCTGTAAAGAAGACGATTTAGTCTATCGTCTACTTGAAAATGCGACAGCGAATTCTATGTGTATTTATGTAGAATAACAAGCAATTATGAAGCAGTTATTGTATCAATGCTGGACGTAAAAAAGTCCAATATGTATTGATGAATACTTATTGGACAGTTTTATATAGGAATAGACTTAGCAAATAGCATATGAATAATTTGTTTTTCCCCTAAGGTGGTCAAATTAATTCCGTCTGCGAAATAAATTGAAAAACAAAGAATTTTTTTCTTTTTTCGGTTCCTCTTCCATCTCTTCATTTAAAGTTATCTCTTCCGTTGGGCTGCTAAATTCCTCAAGGATTGCTATTTGAGTACTTTCTTCTATTACTAGTTCAATGTTTTCACTTGCTTCGGTTATGAGGGAGGATTCGGTCAGAGTATTCTCCGTTATATGAACTATAGATGAGGATTCAATGTTGTCTATGTCAGTGACTATAGAAGAAGAGGATTCATTTTTTTCCAAGTCCTCCGCTATAGGAGAAGGTGGTTGTGATAGAGCCACATCATTGGCAATTGGTGCTGTTAAACTATTATTTCCTAAGACACTGACAGGGATTCCCTGCGTGTCTGCTGCGTTTTTAAAATGAAAAGTTGGTTCTGCTGTGTTATTTCTATATAAACCGTTATAAATTTGACTTGGGTGCGTATTAATTGATTGAAAATACTGTTGATTAAAATGGCGTTCTTCTTGTTTTTTTACGGGTTCATCGTTAGGAGTAAAAGGTGTTCCATTGTGCATACTAGATGCTTTACCAGCAAGATTTTGTAAGAATTTATATGTTGGTTCAGTAGTAGGTAATGGTAAATGTGAAGCATTTTGCGCTATTTCCTGTAAAAATTTCCTTGAAGGAGGGGCTATGTTTTTTATTGAACTTTCATCAACAGTCGTTGACATAATGTCTGCTGGTTCATGGCTTTCAAAGGTAGTTAATTTATTTAATATAGCTAAAATCTCATGATTCATTTCCTCCATTGCGTGATTGAGGGCTTCAATTTGAATTGAAAGCTGCCTTACTTGCCCCTCATATTCTTTAATTTGCGTGCTTTGTTTACCATCTATTGTTTCTGTTAGACCTTCTAAATGTACGATTTGTTTTTTTAGCTCCTCAAATTCATTTTTCATAAATAAGTAATCTTCGATGGAAGTACCCATTTTTAATGTTGTTAATGTTTCTCTATAGGTATCGATTTTCTCTTTTAATTTTTCGATGTCTTGAGTGGAGTATAATTTTGAATCTTCCATTGTATTTCACTCCTTTCATTCCATTAATATTTTATTAAAAAACATCCCTTTCTGTGACAAAACATTCGAATATACATAGGAGGACAAAAAGTGTTCCGATAGGTAGAGGCGTATCTGTCTCTTGAATATTTATCATGGCAAATTATTTGTTAGCCCATGCACTGAACGCTAAAAAACATATGCTACAAACGAAAGATAAAAAACTTATGGAGGTGTCAAAAGGATGCAAGATAATATGCCATCCCAGGCGCGTGAATTAATTTGTATAAATGTCGATAAGGTATATGACTGGATTGTAAAGGAAATGTCATTTGATATTTCTCCAACAGGTGCAATGACTTTCCCTGGCATAACGCCGGCAACAGTTTTAACAGGTGCAACTGTTACATGTAGAGTAACGCCAGCTGCAACAAACCCAATCGTGATTCTAAATCGTGAGAATCGTCAATTCTCAATTGATGGATCAACAGTTTGTCTGCAACACTTAAATATTCAAAAGAACTTTGTTCTGACGATTATTGTTACTTTACCAAATGGAACAATGTACACAAGTAATGAGATTCCTGTATCACGTTGTGAACAAGTTACATTATGTGCACCTAAAGGAACTGATGTAGAAATCCTTTATACAGACTTAGATTGCTTCGTATGCACAACAGGTACGCTTACAGCAGGTACTGGAGCAATTACGTTTTCTGCGTTAACAATTACAGTAGCAGTTTGCCAAAGTATTCAGTCTACATTCCCTGTTACTGTAGAGTTCTTAGCAAATTACTGCGAACCAAGAGCGGATTTACCATTCTCATGTCCATCAACAGTTCGTCCGAAGCAATGTTCCGTTATTTTCCCAACGGTTTAATAATGGTCTAACATATATGCAAATGTCATAACATTAAGAGAGGATTATCCTCTCTTTTTTTTTATTTACTTAATTATATAGGCAAGGGGGCACTAATTATGAGTTCTTATAATAATGCTGTAGAAGAAAAAATAAAGGACCTTAAAGAGCAAACAACGTTTTATGTGCGTGAAATAAAAAACCTTGTGGATGCATTGGATTTTCAAAAAAATATAAGTATTGTTAGCTATTTCACGACTTCATTTAATATTTCTTACGATTCCGAACAGGAGAGCCTATGCCTCGGCTCTTATCATATTCGCAATATCGGCAATCAACCGGTAACAAATCCTTATTTGTGTATTAAGCTACCTGAAGATTCCCCGTTTTCTTTTTCTGGAAGATATGTGTATGAGCATTTTAGTCAAAGCTTAAAAACAGCTGGTAGCTGGGAGCGAATTCATGATACATCGGACAATACAGAATTTTGGCTAAAACCGATAGGCAAAACAACAATTGAGCCGAATGAGACGATTTCATTTACGAATTTTCAAATTAAATGGTCCCATAATTTATCCTATGCTGGTACGATAACTGGTTTTACATATTGTGATGAGTTACAAGACGGTGTCTTAGTGCTTAATCCTATAAATCTCAATGGCATCAGCGTTGTACAGGAGGGTCAAGATGAGTGAATTAGAACAACAAAAACTAGAGGTGAATTTAGAGCAAATCGTGCGTCAATTTATGAAAAACCAGCTTATGAATGGCTCAGATATAAAAATGGGGGAAGATAATAGTTTTGCCTTTTTAGAAAAAAATACATTGCAGTTATTGCTTGCCTCCTTATTATCAGGAGACAAAAAAGTAGCAGAACAGAAAGTGGATGTGCAGTCTCAATGGAATATCGTAAAAGAACTTGATGTTTTGTTAGAGGAAAATAAAATGCAGTTCGAGGAAATACTTGATTATTTGAAAAAGCTAGCGTGATAGGGGGGTACTATCGTGGATAATCAAAGCATTAAAAATAACGATCCTATACAGCTCCAGCAAATGATTATTTTTTTAAGAGCGGAACTAGCTAAATATAAAAATGAAATCAATAGACTTAGAGATAGCGATTATTATTCACTCGTACTTAGACTAGAACGGGAAAATGTTCAATTGACGAAGCGCAATAAAGAACTTTCTATGGATCGTATGAAATGGAAAAGGACTGTCGAAAGGAATGCAAAGACTTATGCTGAGGAATTACAGAGAAAAGATAATCAACGGAACAAACATATATCCTCAATAGGTGCATTACTAAAGGAAATAGAGCATTTACGTGTCGATAATAAACGATTACTACAAACAAATAAGACTACTAATGATGAGTTGTTAACGATGCAAAGAGATTTGGTGACCCATGACAAGCGTATTATAGAACATTTAGAAAATCAGCTAAGTACGTATACGAAACAAACGAATGAAAAAATGACTGCGATACTTGAAGCCATTCAACATAATGCGGACAACAATGTACACGACTACTTAGTGAAAGAATTAGCAGAAAGAAACAATGAAATTCATAATTTATCCGTTGAATTAGCAAAAATAAAGCGTGAAAACACAGCTTTATCGAGTGAAGAAAATAGTGTCAATGGGATGGCCCTTTCCCATATTGATGCTAAGATTCAAAAAATACTTGCTCAATCCATTGATTTTGAGGAGCAACTGGATATCAAAATACGTATTCTTGACGACTTAGAGCAACAATTAACACAACTTGCACTAGAAATCAGTGGGGATAAATCGATGTAAAAGCTAGGATGTTATTAGGGAAAGTGCTAGTTTGACTACTATCAATCTAGCACTTTTTGCTACGGTCGAAGCTGCCAACAACAAATGGGATTAACCGGATTTTTCATTCTTTTTTATTTGGTTTCGCGGTGTAATGTCACGCGCTTTAATCGTGGCGAATATTTTTTCAACTCTAATCTTTCGGGATTATTTCGTTTGTTTTTTGTTGTAATGTAGTTTTTATCACCTGTCTCGGTACAGGCCAAAGTAATTTGAATACGCATTTTTATCGACTCCTTTTAAATAGTAACGATTACGATTTGTATAATATTATCTTTACACTTAAATGTCAATGTTTTGCTAGACAAAATGTTAAGCATTGCATTTTCAAAAATAATATGATTAAATTACAAAATGTAAATAGTAATCATTACGATTTGTGGAGGTTGCAATATGATGAATAAAATTCCGGTGACAGTATTAAGTGGTTATTTAGGTTCTGGTAAAACAACGATAATGAATCATGTTCTACAAAATGAGAAAAATATGCGCGTGGCCGTTATCGTCAATGATATGAGTGAAATTAATATTGATGCAGAATTGATTGCCAATGGAAGTGGTATTTCTCGAACAGAGGAAAAATTCGTAGAACTTTCTAATGGCTGTATTTGTTGCACATTACGTGAAGATTTACTGCAAGAAGTAGAGCGTCTCGTACAGCTAGGGAATATTGATTATATTTTAATTGAGTCGACAGGAATTAGTGAACCGATACCTGTGGCGCAAACGTTCAGTTATTTAGATGAGGAACTTGGCATTGATTTAACAAAGTTTTGTCAACTCGATACGATGGTAACTGTAGTCGATGCCAATCGCTTTTGGCATGATTTTCAGTCAGGGGATAGCTTGCTAGAGCGTAAGGAGGCAATTAGTGAATTAGATGAACGTGAAGTGGCAGATTTATTGATTGACCAGATAGAATTTTGTGATGTTTTAATACTGAACAAGTGTGATTTAGTGAAGGAAGACGAACTAGAACGATTAGAACGCATATTGCGTGTGTTACAACCCGAGGCAGAGCTTATTCGTACAATAAATGGTGTCATCGAACCAAGTGCAATTTTAAATACAGGAAGATTTGATTTTGAGAGCGTATCGGAATCAGCAGGATGGCTAAAAGAATTAGAACTTGGGCATGAAAACCATACACCAGAGACAGAGGAGTATGGTATTGCTTCATTCACTTATAAGCGCAAAATACCTTTCCATCCGATGCGTTTTGTAGAGTGGTGTGATCATATGCCAACAACCATTGTGCGAGCGAAGGGCATTATTTGGAGTGCAAAACATCAGGAAGTAGCATTATTACTATCACAGGCAGGTTCTTCTGCGAAAATTGAACCGATTTCGTATTGGGTGGCAGCATTACCTACAGCGCAACAACAGGAGGTCTTTCTGCAAAGCCCGGAAGTATTGGACGAGTGGGATGAAGAATTCGGTGATTGTATGACACAGCTAGTTATTATAGGAATAGACTTAGATAAAGAAGAAATTATTAAAGGGCTAGATGCATGTCTTTTGACAGCGAATGAGTTTGCGGAGCCTTGGGATCATCTAGAGGACCCTTTCCAGTGGGAGTGGAGTTAAAGAAGCTATGTTTGGACGCTTGTCAGAGGGGGCGGCTTGAGCCACGCCCCCTGGTATTTGAGCAAATCGTAACGGGAAATCAACCTGTACATTAAAAGTGCAGTGATTAGGCGCACAGGATTTGCTCATGGAAACTAAACTTTAGACAAGCGGAATCTATCACACTACTTTTGTGGTAGATCCTTTTTAAATACATGATTGTAGTTTGTCGCATCACGTAATGCCTTTTCCTCTATTGGAATGCGTACAGAAAGCATTGTGATGTTTAACAGCGTAAAACAAAATGCTGTGAGATAGGCTTGAAACATAATCGGCAGTAGCAAAATCTCTAAACTAACGACGGCATAATTGGGATGGCGCATAAACGTATAGGGTCCTTTGCGCACAACTTGTGCATCTGGCAAAATTAATATTTTCGTATTCCAAAATGGCCCTAAAGATCGTATACACCAAATACGTAAAGCTTGCACTATAAGGAACAAGATGAAAAATAACGGGAATAAGGACGATGGACCGTTTTTGTTTGAAACGACTTCAACAATTAAAAATAGAAAAAAACTAACATGCATAGCTACCATATATGAATAATGGGAGGCGCCAACTTCATAAGCACCTTTAGCAAGCATCCATTTTTCATGACGTTTCGCTATTAAAACTTCTGCTAACCTTTGTGCAATAACGAGAATTAAAATCGTGTAAAAAAGCATGTTACTCCCTCCATTTAAGTAATACAGCTTCTGCGCAGAAACCGGGACCGAGGGCGACAAGTAACCCATTATCATCTACTTGACCTTCGTTTAACATAAACTGCTCAAGTACATACAATACGGTAGGTGAGGACATATTACCGTGGGTGCGCAATATTTCCCGAGAAATGTCGGTTTTTTGTTCAGAAAGATATAAAGTATCCTCGTAGGCTTTTAACACTTTTTTTCCTCCAGGATGGGCAATAAAGTGATCGAGCTGTTCACTGTAAAGATGCTGTTCAACTAAAAATTGCTCAATAAAAGGACCGAGCCAAGTTGTAATAATGGATGGAATACTTTTTTGAAAAACGACATGAAGCCCGTTATTTTTTATATTCCAGCCCATAACCTTTTCCGAATCAGGCATCCACTTAGAACCAGTTGTCACAATGGAAGGCATGACTTTTTTTCTTGGTATCGCTACATCGTCTCCACAAACAAGTATGCAGGCTGCTCCATCTGCAAATAGAGAAGCACCAATTAAATTACTTTTAGAAAGATCATTTTGCTGAAAGGTCAAGCTGCAAAGTTCAACACATACAACGAGTACCTTTGCTTGCGGATGCGCTTTGCAAAAATCAAAAGCACGACTTACACCAGCAGCGCCACCTGCACAGCCTAACCCCCATAGCGGAATACGCTTTAACCTATCTGAAAATGGAAGTTGATTCATAACACGAGCATCAATACTTGGTGTAGAGATGCCTGTACTACTGACGAAAATAATTGCATCAATATCCTGTGGAGAAATAGGCTCTGCTAAAAATGATTCGTTTTGTAAACAAGCTTGAATCACTTCAACGCTATATTGCGTTGCTAACTCTATATATAGATTGTTGCGCTCTTCAAAAGTATGCTCACTGCGATGCCACTCTGCAGGTACGCAAAAATGGCGAGTGTCGATACCACCATTATCAAATACTTTTAAGTACCGCTCTAACTTTGGTATCTTTTCATAAAAGAGCTCCTTCGTTAAAGCCTCAGCGTTTGCCTGCTGCAATGTATATGGTGGTTGATATGTGCTAATGGAAAGGATTTTTGACAATTCAACAACTCCTTCGAAATAGTGGTCTTGTTTATTGTATGCTTAAAGGAACGGTAGACATGCTTCAATATAAGTTTGACATTTTAGAATAATTTATATATATTGGTAATAACTAAAGTGAGAGTAGGTGATGTGATTATGATGAATAGAGCCGTTTTTAATGAACTGCAATTCGGTTTGTTCAATTTCACACGCCTAAATACTGCAATTTAACCGTGTCTGTAGAGTCTAGACTGCTATGTGACAATGGCTATTTGTATTCTTTTTGAACGTGCCTGTGAAACCTTGTAACTGCCGAATTGCAGTTCCAAGGTTTTTTTATGCTTGTTACGCAATTAAAGCGTAATCGATAGACACATTAGGAGGAATACCAATTGAATTTAACAACATTAGGATTTTCAACATATTTTGAAGAGCAGTTAACTGCTTTTAAAGAAGAGTCAAAGTTAGCGAACTGTGTACCTGCACGCGTTACATTGGAGCATAAACATTCATATCGTGTGTTAGCTGAAGAAGGAGAATGGCTAGCGACGATTGCTGGACATTATGCTTATACTTCACTTGCAAGAGAGGACTATCCAGCAGTCGGAGATTGGGTACTTGTTGAGAAGATGGCAGGAGAAGAAAAGGCGATTATTCATAAATTGTTTGAGCGCAAGTCTGTTTTTTCTCGTAAAGTTGCAGGTCTGGAAATAAAAGAACAAATTGTCGCATCGAATGTCGATATTGTGTTACTTGTCATGAGTTTAAATGCGGATTTTAATATTCGCCGTTTAGAGCGCTATTTAGTAGCTGCTTGGGATTCGGGAGCAAAGCCAATCATTGTACTGACGAAGGCTGATTTATGTGATGATATACCGGGCATGTTACGTGAGGTGGAACAAGTCGCATTTGGTGTAGATATTTTTGTAACGAGTGCTCGTTCTGGTGAAGGTATAGCAGCTATTCAGTTGCTCTTTACAGAAGGGGTGACGGGTGCACTGCTCGGATCATCAGGTGCAGGGAAATCTACATTAATGAATGCCTTGAGTGGAGAAGAAGTGATGAAAGTGTCAGGTATTCGTGAAGATGATGCTAAAGGGCGCCATACAACAACACATCGAGAATTAATTGTCTTACCAAGCGGAGGCTGTTTAATTGATACACCTGGCATGCGTGAACTGCAATTATGGGACCAAAGCGAAAGTCTATCTTCAAGTTTTCGTGATATTGAGGAATTTGCGTCCGCATGTCGTTACAGAGATTGCACACATCAAAAGGAACCGCACTGTGCTGTTCAACAAGCCACTATTGACGGAGACCTTGAACAATCACGCCTGCAAAGCTATTTTAAACTGCAAAAGGAACTTGCGTTTATTGAGCGTAAAACAAATGTGCAGGCAAAACTAAATGAGCAACGCAAATGGAAGCAAATTGCGAAAGGATTAAAGAAAGGCAAGAAATAGTATTAAAATATAAAAAGCAACTTCGCAGTCTTTTGCGAGGTTGCCAGCTGTTGAAGGAGATGCACGGTGACAACTATTAATCATATTTTATTTTCTGTTTCTAATTTAGAGCAATCAATCGCATTTTACCAAAATGTTTTGGGTGCGAAGCTATTAGTAAAAGGGAGAAGCACGGCTTATTTTGATTTAAATGGCATGTGGCTAGCGCTCAATGAGGAAGCGGATATTCCACGTAATGAAATACATCAGTCCTATACACATATTGCATTTTCGATTGAAGCGGAGGATTTCAATCGAATTTATGACAAGCTTGACCATTATCAGGTCAATATTTTAGAAGGTAGACAAAGAGCTGAGCAAGATAAACAATCGATTTATTTTACCGACCCCGATGGTCATAAATTTGAATTCCATACAGGTACGTTGCAGGATCGTCTAGCGTATTATAAAAAGGAAAAAACACATATGGAGTTTTTTGATTAACAAGCGCACGAGATTTACATGATATTTCAGTGAATTCTTCACTAATCTATCAACGCCCCAATGTTTACATTGCATTTCGTAAGGGAAAAGAGTAAAATAGTGCCAAACTATAACATAGCGTTGAGAAGGAAAAGTAAATTGGACAAGCATTTGATAGAGAGCCTCTGTTGGTGGAAATGAGGCAAATGAATCCATTTGAAAATGACCTTTGAGCTTCGTACCGAAAGCATTTTTGTGAGTAGATTACGACGAGATGGGCACTCGTTACAACAGCGGCAGTATCTCTTAAATGAATGCAAGACGTACTGATTGAGGCAAATAGTGTGAGCTATTTGTAAATATAGGTGGTAACACGGGTATACTCGTCCTAATCAGTCATGATTAGGGCGTTTTTTTTTATCTTCAAAAAGCGAATATGTGCAAAGTGAAGATAATGCCATTGATAGCTGGCAACGTTATTTTTGTGTCAGCGTGCAAAAGGAAAATTTACTCGATTGAGGGGAGCAACTTAGGATGACAATTGTAATTGGAGGCGCATGGCCATATGCGAATGGCTCATTGCATTTAGGGCATATTGCCGCATTACTACCAGGTGATATTTTGGCTAGATATTACCGACAAAAAGGTGAAAAAGTATTGTATGTATCAGGAAGTGATTGCAATGGTACGCCGATTTCGATTCGCGCTGCACAGGAAAACACGACGACCAACGCGATTGCTGATCGGTATCATCAAGAATTTACACAATGTTTTCATGACTTAGGATTTACGTACGATTTGTATACGAGAACGGATGCTCAGCATCATCATGACTCGGTGCAGTCTCTATTTTTACAGCTGCTGGCTAACAATTATTTATACAAAAAGAAAATTGAACAGGCTTACTGTGAAACGGACAAACAATTTTTGCCTGACCGCTTTGTAGAAGGCATTTGTCCGAATTGTGGAGCGAAGGCACGTGGTGATCAGTGCGATAATTGTTCACAAATTTTAGACCCACTCGAATTAATCGACAAGCGTTGTAAAATTTGTGGCAATGAGCCTGTTATTCGAGAAACCGAGCATTTTTATTTTACTTTTAGTCAATTCCAAGGAAGACTTGAAACGTATTTAGCAGAGGCAAAGGCGGACAAACGCTGGCGAGACAATGCATTAGGCTTAACCGAACGTTATTTAGCAGAAGGTGTACCAGACCGTGCTGTTACTCGTGATTTACCAAATGGGGTTGACGTACCAGTGCCAGGCTTTGAAGGCAAGAAAATATATGTGTGGATTGAAGCTGTAGCAGGTTATTTAACAGCTAGCATCGAATGGGCAAAACAACACAATATCGCGATTGAAGATTTATGGAATGAAGAAACAGTGTCCTATTATGTGCATGGCAAAGATAATATTCCTTTCCATACAGTTATTTGGCCAGCCATATTAATGGGGTTAGGGGCGAGAGCATTGCCTACACATATTGTTTCCAATGAATATTTAACATTGGAAAAAAGAAAATTATCAACGAGCCAAAATTGGGCGGTGTGGGTGCCATATATTTTAAGTCGCTATGACGCAGATTCGATTCGTTATTTTTTAACAACGAATGCACCGGAAAATCGCGATACTGATTTTTCTTGGCGAGAATTTATTTATAGTCATAATGGAGAGTTGCTAGGTGCTTATGGCAATTTTGTAAATCGAACGTTGAAGTTTTTAGAGAAGTCGTTTGACAGTCATGTGCCACAGGTGGATGTCGATGGAACGGTAAGAAAACAAACGATTCAATTGTTTAGTGATGTTGGTGTGGCGATAGAAAGCGGGCATTTTAAACAAGCGTTAGAGGAGATTTTTGCATACATTCGCGCAGCCAACCGCTATTTTGACGAACAGCAACCGTGGTTACAAGTAAAGGACAATATAGAAGCTTGTCAACAAACGCTAGCGACATGTGTCTATATCATTGCGAATCTAGGTCAAGTGCTACATCCGTTTTTACCGTTTTCTACAGAGAAAATTCGAGGCATGTTAGGCATAACAGACTTGATGTGGCATGAGCAAGTCGAGCTACCGAAAACCATTGGTGAAGTGACACCGTTATTTGAACGGCTTGATGTAGGGCTTATTGAAGAAGAATATCAGAAGTTAGTTAACGATAGTCAATAATTGTTTGAGTGCCTGGCACTACGATCAACAAATTTACTGCGCTTTCTGTGTGCACACTGTAAGCCGCAACAACCGCTAATACGCGGTTTGTTACGGCTTACGTATTGTGATTAACACAGAAACTTATTTGTTTTGAAAATTCAGATTTGTTTGAGTGCCTGGCACTTTAGTTCAGGCACTTTAATTCATCACTGGGGTTAAGTTTGCTACAACGATGCTGTTGATTGCATTGATGTAAGCCATTGCGCTTGCTTTTAAAATATCTGTATCTGCCGCTTTTGCAATATACTTTTCGCCTTCGTGTTCAATCGTAATTTTTACTTTACCAAGCGCTTCTTTACCACGAGAGACGCTGTTAATATTATATTCCACAAGTTTTACATCTATTTTTACAATCTCTGCAATGGCAGAATATAAGGCGTCGATTGGACCGGAGCCGACTGCACTCGCTTTTAAAACTTCGCCACCTTTGCGAATTTTTACACTAGCGGAAGGGAAGCTTGTATTGCTGACGACTTGTAAATCTTCAATGTCAAAAAATTGCTCGCTATAATGAGTAGCATTCGCATGATTGGCATCATGCTTTTCATAATAGCTTTCCACAATAACATATAAATCATGGTCATACACTTCTTTTTTCGCGTCAGCTAATTTTAGGAAACCATCGAAAATCCCTTCAAATTCCTCAGTAGAAAGATTAGAGAAGCCTAACTTTTCAAGCGCATTTTTTACAGCATGGCGCCCTGAACGAGCTGTTAAGACAAGTTCCATATCGTCTAGACCAACATCTTCTGGATGAACGATTTCGTATGCATCGCGAGATTTAAGTAGACCATCTTGGTGGATACCTGAAGAGTGCGCAAAGGCATTGTCTCCAGTAATGGCTTTGTTCACTTGTACATCTAAGCCCATAAAGCTAGAAACAAGGCGTGATGTGTTCATGATTTCTCTTGTGTTAATGCGTGTATCAGCATTGTAAATAGCACTGCGAGTTTTCAATGCCATGACAACTTCCTCTAGTGCAGCATTACCAGCACGTTCCCCGATACCATTGATTGTACATTCAACTTTGTCTGCCCCGTTTTTGATAGCGGCAAGTGTATTAGCCGTTGCCATACCTAGGTCATTGTGGCAGTGTACACTTAGTAAAACACTGTCATTTAGATTTTTCATGCGGTCATTTAGCTTATAAATCATAGCGCCAAATTCTTCGGGTTCAGCAAAACCGACTGTGTCAGGCACGTTAATCATCGTTGCGCCAGCCTTCATCACTGCCTCAATCGTTTTCCATAGATATTCAAAATCGGAACGAGAAGCATCTTCTGTTGAATATTGTACTTGTGGTAGAAGCGTTTTTGCATATTTCACAGCATCTATGCCAATTTGTAATATTTGATCTTTTGATTTACTAAATTTCTTTTCAACATGGATATCAGAAGTGCCAAGCACCATATGAATCATTGGATTTTCAGCATATTTTACAGCGTTATATACAGAATCAATATCCGCCTGTACAGCTCGTGCTAAAGCTGTAATCATAATGTCATTTGTATTACCAACTTTTTGTGCGACAGCTTTTACCGCATCAAAGTCACCTTGTGATGAAGCCGGGAAACCAGCTTCGATAATATCGACGCCTAATTTTTTGAGTTGCTGTGCAATCTCTACTTTTTCGTATAAGTTCAGTTTTGCTCCTGGCACTTGCTCTCCATCACGTAAAGTTGTATCAAACACCCAAATTTTTCTTCCCATTTTCAAACACTCCTTTTGTTGTATTAAATAAAAATAAAAAAACCCGCCTCTATATAAAAATATAGAGACGAGTTATTTGCTCGCGGTACCACTCTAATTGACCTTTCCCTTACAGAAAAAGCCCCCTTATCGACAGCTATCACTGTCTATCCAAATAACGGTGGAAACCGACATCCCTTACTTTTAACCCGACATGCAGCTCACTAAAAGTAGTGTGCAGAATCGATGAGGTTCAGGGTGTAGCTCATGGATGAGTTCAAAATGTGTGCCTACCGGTTTACACCAACCACCGGCTCTCTACAAGTACACGGGCATTTCTACTACTTCCAATCTTTGCTTACAATGTGTTGTTGAAAGCTATAATACGTTGATATTGTCAGTATGTCAACAATATTCTAAAAATTATTTGTTTTCAGTTTTAAAGAAAGCGGTTTTAATGATGGTGGGTAAGGTGATTTTTTATCTTGTTTATTTCACACAAAAAATGGATTTTCTTATGAGATAATAAGAAGAGATTTTATACATAGAAAGTAGGTAGAGCGGTGCAATTTGTCTTTGATTTAGATGGTACGATTTGTTTTAAAGGACAGCCTTTAAGTGCGAGTATAACCTCTGCGTTAGAGGATTGTCTACAACATGGGCATGACGTCATTTTTGCTTCAGCACGTCCCATTCGAGATTTGTTACCAGTATTGCCGGAGTCACTGCGGAAATTGCCGATGGTGGGAGGTAACGGAGCGTTTATAGCGGCAAATGGTGAAATACGAGAGCACGCAGCATTTGATGGAACGACCGTAGAGGCAATTAAGGAAATTATTTCAGCATATCAATTACCCTATTTAGTGGACGGTGATTGGGATTATGCCTACACCGGTAGTGAAGCACATCCAATTTATCAAAATTTAGATCCACTAAAGCTTGCTAAAAAAGTGGCGTTACAAGACTTGCAAGCTATTGTCAAAATTGTATTATTCCCAGGTGCACATCATCAAGAGATTATGACACAGCTACAGAAGTTAAATATTTCATTGTATGAACATACATCTGAAAATATCGTGGATATAAGTCCTAGTGGTATTGATAAATGGACAGGTTTGAAGAAATTAGGTGTAGTGAAAAATCAGTTTATCGCCTTTGGTAATGACGCAAATGATGCCCCGATGTTTAAACAAGCACTAAAGAGTGTTTGCGTTGGTGGCCATGAAGTAAGCAAGCTTACTACTTTACAAGTGCCAAGCGAAGAAGCAGAAGTAATCAAAATAATAAAGCACCTAATAGAGTGCCAGGCACCCGAACGATTTTGAATTTTCTGAATAAGTATTGATAAAAACCCACTACGCTTCCTGCTTGAAATTGCATGGAAAGCGAAGTGGGTTTTTACTTGAGATAAGTTATTTGAAGTGCCAGGCACTCAAACAATTTCTTTACTACTGTACCTTAAAGCGAGAAACTTGTGATTGCAATTCTTCCGCCATTTTCGATAAAGTAGCGGCAGAAGCTGCAACTTCTTCAATTGTTGCCAGTTGCTCTTCAGAAGAGGAGGCAACATTTTGAATGTTAGAAGATGACGTTTGGGCAATTGTCGCAATGTCATCAAAGGATGCGTAAATCTGTTCAGCACTTGAGGACATTTCTTCTGACACAGTGGTTGCTTCCTGGATTTGCTTGGATACTTGCTCGATAAGGTCGACGATTTTAGAAAAGCCTTCCTCAGCTACTTTTACAACTGTCATGCCAACCTGAACCTCTTGAGTTCCCGTATCCATCACTGTCACAGCACGGTTTGTCTCATGTTGGATTTCTGAGATTAACCCCGCAATTTGTTCAGCGGATTTCTTCGATTGCTCAGCTAATTTTTTTACTTCATCGGCAACAACAGCAAAGCCACGCCCGTGATCACCCGCTCGAGCGGCTTCGATAGCAGCGTTTAGTGCTAATAAATTAGTTTGCTCAGCGATATCCGTAATAATGCTAATAATGTTTCCAATCTCTACAGAATGGTTACCTAAATTTTTAACAACAGTAGCAGACTCTAATACAGCTGTATGAATTGCATCCATCTGTGAAATAACGCGCTGCAATGAGTCATTGCCCTTATTTGCCTCTGTATTTGTTTCAATCGCAAGTTCTGAAACAGCAGCAGTAGTTGAGGCTAATTGTTGTATGCCATTGGTCATATTTTTCATCGCTTGTGAGCTTTCTGTAGCATTTTTCCCTTGTGCTTCAGAGCCACTTGCTACTTCCTGCATAGCGGAAGTAATTTGTTCAGTTGCTTGAATAGTTTGATCGGCACTAGCAGTTAATTCAGCCGCAGAAGCACTTACTTGCATTGTATTTTGACTAACATTCGTAATTAAATTTTTTAAATTTTGCGCCATATGATTAAAGGCAAGGGCTAAATCGCCAACTTCATCGCGATTTCTAATGCGAATTTGCTCAGCTGTTAAATCACCTTCCGCAATTTTTTGCGCTGCTTTTGCCATTCCTTTAATAGGACGAGAAATAATAGTTCCCATAATCATTGCAATTATCAGACTAATGATGACAGCGAACACGCCAAGCGAAATCATATTTAATTTAATCGCATCGATATCTTTTGAGGTAGCTACGATTTTTGCTTCGACAGCTTCACTTTGATAGTTGGCAAGGTTTTCGACACGTTCATCGAATTGTTTAAGAATAAGGCGCCCTTGTGTGCTGTCCAATTTTTCATATTGCTCTGTCTCGCCAGCATCCTTTAAAGAAAACATACGGTCTGCAAATTGCTGAACATTTTGTTCGCTTTTATTGACAGACTCTAGTAACTCAATTGATTTTTCGGAATCTAATGTCGCCATTAAACTCTCTGATTTGGTTTTAAATTCTTCCCGAGCGGATTTATTCCCTTCACGATTTTGTTTATCTCCAAGTAAGAGATATCCACGCATACTAACAATTTCCTGTTTTGCAATGACTCTAAGCTCTTGAATACTAATAGATTTCTTTGTCTGCTCTTCTAGTAACTCTTGATAAGTGCCATTTACTGAATTCAGTTGTTTAAAGTTTAAAGCGATAGTGCCAATTAAAACTAAAATAACAATAAAAAAACCGAGAATTAATTTTTTATAAATCGTAAATCGCATGTATTGTAAGTCCCTTCCTAGTAATTTAGTAGAAATGTTACAAAAAAGTGAAATATGTATATATACTTATTTATAGCAGATTATACGTATTTTAAAAAGCATTATGAGTTTATTCATAGTGAAAATTATGAAATTTGCGGGGATTTAGTTATAGATTGGGCATATGTAGGTAGATTTTTATGTCCTTGGAAAGCAACAAATGACTTTATAAATGAAACTAAATTACTGTTGGAACGTAAATACAGTTAATGATAAAAAAGGGTGTGGAGCAATGTATAGACCAAGATTAAAATTGCCAAAAACGAAGTATGAAAAGGTTTTGGACTGTATCGGCGGGGGATTATTTATTGTCTCCATTATCTTAGTTATTTTGAATTGGGGAGAATTACCTGATAAAATTCCAGCACATTTTAATGGTGCAGGTGAGGTCGATCGATGGGGGTCGCGTATAGAAATATTCATTTTACCGGGTATCGGGCTATTGATGTGGATATTTTTAGGTCTTCTGGAGAAAGCTCCACATATGCATAACTATCCAGACCGTTTAAATGAGCGTAATGTCGCGGCATTTTATTTAAATAGCCGTAAATTATGTAATGAATTAAAAAACTTTTGTTTAATGTTATTTGCTATTCTATCTTGTGAAATGCTTTTTATTGCATTAGGAAAAATAGAAGACATGGGTTGGTGGTTTCTGCCACTCGTCTTAATCGGTGCAGGGATTCCAATTGTTAAAGGCTTAATAGCTTCATCGAGAATCGAGTGAACCTCGTCAAATAAAAAATATCGAAATCAGCAGGACAATAAAAAGATTTGTAGAATATATGTAAAAATCACAAATTTCGGAGGTTTTGTTTTGTTACTATTCTTTTGATTTCTATCATCTACCTCATAATTAAACTAAATTAGGAGTTGTTAGATGATGATTTATACGAATTCACTTGAAGGTATTTCTGCGAACATGTTACAAGGTTTTTTTGTTGACTGGCCAAGTCCACCAAATCCACAAACGCATTTACGTTTGTTAGAGAATAGCAGTAAAATTGTTTTGGCACTTGATGAGCAGACAAATGAGGTAATTGGATTTATTACGGCAATTAGTGATGGTGTATTGTCTGCCTATATTCCGTTATTAGAGGTGTTACCGCCATACAAAAATAAAGGGATTGGCAAAGAGTTAGTAAGTCGGATGCTGCAAGAACTCGATGATATTTACATGATTGATTTATGCTGTGATGACGACCTCGTACCTTACTATGAACACTTCGGAATGACGAAAACGAACGGTATGGTTTATAGAAATTATAAAATGCAATCTGGAAAATAATCTTATTAAAAACGCTTGAGAAGTTATTCAAGCGTTTTTTTGTATATATTTAATCCATTGTGCGTTACATTTAGGGTAAATGAAAGCAGAAGGGTGTTCACATTGTGCAGAAGAAATTCAAATTAAAGGATGGATTGTCCATTACCATCCATAATATCCCAGACAATATGCCGTTAGAGGGCGTTTCACAAGCAGGAGAAGCACCATATGATCGTATGATAAGCTTCGTATTTTCAATTGATGAAATGATAACGCATTTAAAAAGTACGCTCCAAACGAACGCACTGGCAGAACAAGGCTATTTGTTTTTTGTTTATCCGAAAAAGAATAATAAAAAATACAAACAATTTATTCATCGAGACGAAATTTTCCCAGCGATGCAAGTGGATGAGGAGAAATATATTGCGAATAGTGATTATAAGTTTGCAAGCCTTCAGTCATTGGATGATACATTTTCTATTATATGCATTAAACACGATGCAAAGGGTAGAGGAAAGAAAAAGACAGCTAATAGTCAATGTGTAAGTGACTATGAAAATATGGTTCCATTATTGCGAGATGAACTAAAAGAAAATCCAGATGATCTAGCTTTTTATAATGCCTTAACGCCAGGCTATCAAAAGGATTGGGCCCGCTATATTTACAGTGCGAAGAAGCAAGAAACACAGCAAGCCCGTTTAGCGGAGATGCGCGACTTGACAAGGGCTGGCTTTAAGACGAAGGAGCATTACCGAAAAGCGAAGGCAGAGGGGCAAGTATAGTCAGATTTTCGGCCGTAGTAGCTTTTACCGTTAAAACTTTTGTCGATTGTTGTAACAACGATGCTGATGCTATTGCTAATAGATAAGCTTCATACTACTATTAAGGAACCTTTTTAAATCTTTTAATGACATTAATGAAAAGTGGGGAGAAGAGATGAAAGCGTATATTGAACAGGTAGATGAAAAATGGCGTGATAGTTTTGCTAAGCTTGCGGATGTGATAGCAACAAATATTCCTGCTGGCTTTGAACAAACAATGAATTACGACATGATAAGCTATGTAGTGCCGTTAACAACATATCCAAAAGGCTATCATGTAACAGCTAATACACCATTACCATTTATTAGCTTGGCGGCGCAAAAGCGACATATCGCTGTGTATCATATGGGCATTTACGCTGACACCGCTTTATTGTCTTGGTTTCAAGAGGAGTACGCAAAGCGAGTGCCGACAAAGTTAAATATGGGGAAAAGTTGTATTCGTTTTTCTAGTGCGAAAAATATACCTTATGATTTAATTGGTGAACTTGTTTCAAAAATGACTCCTGGGGAATGGATTACTAGATATGAAGGAGAGTTAAACAAATGAAAAGTGCTACTACATTTTTAATGTTTCAAGGACAAGCGCATGATGCCATACAGCAATACAAGCAATGGTTTCCACAATTATCGATTGAAAGCTTAACGTATATGGAAAACAGTCAGCAAGTTGCGATGGCAGAAATCGATTTAAAAGGTTTGAAATTAAAAATCAATGATAGTCCAATTAAGCATGACTTTTCATTTACGCCAGCGATATCCATCTTTTTGGAATGCGATACAATGGATGAAATCGAAAGCCTAGTAACGCAAATATTGGATGGTGGACAGGCGTTAATGCCGTTGAATAATTACGGTTTCTCAAAGCAGTTTGCTTGGATTCAGGACCGTTTCGGTGTATCGTGGCAACTTACGTATAATTAATTTTGAGGTGAGTCTAGATGAATCAATGGATGGAACGAGCTGTAGAGCTAGCTCTTCAAAATATAGAGCAAGGTGGTCAGCCATTTGGTGCTGTCTTAGTAAAAGATAATGAAATCATTGGTGAAGGGGTCAATGAACTGCATCTGCGTCCAGATAGTACAGGCCATGCCGAGCTACTTGCGTTAAGACGTGCGCAAGAAAAACTAGGATCTATCGATTTGCGTGGCACTGTCATGTATGCAAGCGGTGCACCTTGTCCGATGTGCTTTGGTGCGATGGCAATGGCGGGGGTAGAAAAAGCTTATTTTGCTAATTCGCTAGCTGATGCCATTGCAGTAGGCTTAGGTCGCTCAAGCGAGGTCTATGCAGATTTGCAGAAAATTGACGAAGAACGTGCGTTTCGAATGATTCATATGCCAGTAGAGGATGAAGATAAAAGTCCAATGCATGTTTGGTATAGTAAATCGTAATTACGTAAAAAGGGGAAAAGTGTATGGCAGTAACTTTAGTGAAGCATGACTTAAAATACGCTGAAGCAATGCACGCATTGTCTTCAATGCCTGAGGTTCGGGATGCGCTTGGGTTACCTGCTGGGAAAGTAGAAGATACCATTAACTTTATAAAACGTGAATGTGTTGATGAGGAAGCGGGAAAGACTGTTCCTCGTGTTGTGCTAAATGAGGAAGGTCGACTCATTGGGGTAACAGCATTGATGTATATAGATCATGAAAATAAGAACTGTCATATTGGGTCTTGGCTTGGCTACGAGTTTTGGGGACAAGGCTACAATGAGGAAGCGAAAAGAGCTATTTTAGAAATCGCTTTTTTTGATTTAGGGCTTGAACGCGTTTTTGCCGGAGCTAGAAAAATTAACATTCGCTCACAAAAGGCGCAAGAAAAGTTGCCTTTTATCCGTTTAGGTGTAGAAAAGGATTTTCCGCAGGAGCATTCTTGGTTAGAAATGAAAGAAAAGCAACCGTGTGTATTAAATGTGTTTGAACGAGAGGATTTTGTTCGATATCATACATCTATAGAAAAAGTGGAAGGTTCGCGTGAAAGCTATTTGTCCTATCTCTTACTAGGGGATGAAAGTGAAGTTGCCGTTCGGCAATATATGAATGACGGTGATTTATATGCGATAAAATGCGGCGAGACTTTAGCCGGTGTCGCATTGCTTATTGCACAGTCTGAAGAGATAATTGAATTAAAAAATATAGCCGTTGTGCAAACATTTCAAGGTAAAGGTATCGGTAAGGAAGCGTTGAACAAAATGTTCGTGATTTGTAAATCACAAGGTTTTAACAATCTTTTAGTAGGCACAGCCAATTCAAGTATCGATAACATTGCTTTTTATCAAAAATCAGGTTTTCGTATGGAAGCTATAGAAAAGGATTTTTTCAGTAACTATCCACAACCGATTTATGAAAATGGTATACGTGCATTGGATATGATTGTATTTTCAAAAGCATTATAAAAAAATACCCGTTCAACTATTGTTGAGCGGGTATTTTTATTTGCCGAATAATAAAGCCATTAATTTGTCCTTTGAATGTAAAAAATCATCAAGGGAATAGCGGTCAAGTACAGCCATATATGCTTGCAAGGCTTCATATAGTACACCTTTCAACTGGCATTCAGGCGCAATTTTACATAAGTTATTTTCTTTGTCGAAGCATTCAACAAGATGAAAATCTTCTTCTGTATGGCGCACGATTTCGCCAATCGTAATTGATTTTGGATCAATTGCTAAACGGATACCGCCACCCCTGCCTCGGATAGTTTCAATGTAACCAAGTAGCCCTAGTTGGTGTGTCACCTTCATTAAATGGTTTTTTGATATATTATAGGCATCTGAAATTTCTTGAATGGTTGAGAGTTGCCCCTCTTCTTTCGCTCCTAGATAAATGAGTGTCCGAAGGGAGTAATCCGTGTATAAAGTTAATCGCATTGGAACACCCTACTTTCTATAGATCACTACAATAATTATAGCATTTCTACAATAAATTATTGTAATTCAGTACTTTTTTTAAAAGATGTATTTAAAATACATCAAATATGTCTAATTTGTTAAAGATGTATTTCAAATATTGCTTTAGCAAAATGAAAGCGTTATAGTGGAATCACGAAAGGATGGTATGCGATATGTTAAAACAAGAAACAGTACAAATTATTAAAGCAACAGTACCCGTATTAGAAGTTCATGGGGTAGAAATTACGAAGACGTTCTATAAAAATTTGTTTGAAGCTCATCCAGAATTATTGAATATTTTTAACCACACAAACCAAGAAAAAGGTCGTCAACAAACTGCGTTAGCTAATACAGTATATGCAGCGGCCGTTCATATTGAAAATTTAGAAGCCATTTTACCGGCAGTGATGTTAATTTCCCATAAACACCGTAGTTTAGGAATCTTACCAGAGCATTACCCGATCGTTGGTGAGTTTTTATTAAAAGCAATTAAAGAAGTTTTAGGCGATGCAGCGACAGATGATATTATTAATGCTTGGGCTGAGGCATATGGTGTAATTGCCGATGTGTTTATTCAAGTAGAAGAAGAGCTCTATCAAAAAGCTGAAAATAATGGTGGATGGCGCATGTTTAAACCATTAAAAGTAGCGAAAAAAGAAGTTGAGAGTGAACTTGTTACTTCTATTTATTTTGTTAATGAAGATGGCTCACCACTACCAGCGTACGAACCAGGTCAATATATTAGTATCCGTGTGAAAGTGCCTGGTGAAGAATATTTATTGAACCGCCAATATACAGTTTCACAAGCAAGTGCTGAGGACGGTTACCGTATTTCAGTAAAACGTGAAAGTGAGCATACGCCGAATGGAAAGGTATCTACTTTCATTCATGATGTGTTACAAGTTGGTGATTTAGTAGATGTAAGTGTACCAGCAGGACTATTTGTTCTACATGAGTCAACAGCTCCAATAACATTTGTCAGCGGCGGTATTGGCGTAACACCATTAAACAGTATGCTACAATCTTTAAAAGATAATGCAGGGAATGAAGTTCATTTCATTCAATGTGCTCGTAATGAGAAAGTAGTAGCATTCAGTGATGACATTGAAGCGAAAGTAAATGTTCTACCGAATGCATCGTATACGGCGCTTTATTCTGATGATAATCAGTTGCTGACAAAAGAAATCTTGGCTGAACAAGTTACTGGCGATACGGATGTTTATATTTGTGGACCAAGCGGCTTTATGGAAGCAGTTATTAACCATCTCCATGATCTTGGTGTGAAAGATGACAAAATCCACTATGAATTCTTTGGTCCGTTTATGCAATTAGCAAACTAAATATTTATATTAACTCTGTTATAAGTTGCTCTTTATGCACTTGTAGCAGAGTTTTTTTATTTTTTATGGAAAGAGCTAATTAAATCTTTGCAGTTGACATTATACCTATAGGGGTATATTATAAAACACGTAAGCGAGGTCATAACTAAATTCGAAAGGAGGCGTGCACAACATGACGTACGATGTTAAAACAGCCAATCGAGTAAAGCGTATGGAAGGCCAATTGCGTGGGATTTTGCGCATGATGGAACAGGGACAAAACTGTAAAGATGTGATTACACAGCTATCCGCCGTACGTTCTGCAGTTGATCGGACAATAGGTGTTATCGTCAGTGAAAACTTGTTAGATTGTGTAACGACTGCTGATGGTGATTCAGAAAAAATGAATAGTGCCATCCAAGAAGCAATGGATTTAGTGGTGAAAAGCAGATAGTTTGTTATACCCTTTATAGTATATGGTAGGAGGAGATGTTCTTTGGAAACATGGATTCTGATTGTGTTGGTTGTCGGCTTTTTAGCTTGGCGTATGATGCCGACGAAAGGGGTACAGTCCATATCGACAGCGCAATTAAAACATGTGTTGAACGATAAAGATAAAGTATTTATAGATGTGCGAACACCGGCTGAATATAAAGGTCGTAATATTCCGCAGTTTAAAAATATCCCACTTGGCTCTGGATTTAATCGATTACCGAAGGACAAAGAGATCGTTGTCATTTGTCAAAGTGGAATGCGCAGTAGTCAGGCGTGTAAGCAATTGAAAAAATTAGGCTATGAGCGTGTAACAAATGTCCGTGGTGGTATGAGTGCTTATTAGGAGGAAACAATGATGAAAGAAATCGCAGTAAAAGAAGTGCAAGAAGCTTTAGCACAAGGTCAAACTTTAAAGTTGATTGATGTACGTGAAGTAGAAGAAGTGCAGGAAGGTCATATTCCTGGAGTTATTCATATGCCGCTAGGCTTGCTTGAGTTTCGTATGCATGAGTTAAATAAAAATGAATCGTATATTATCGTTTGCCGATCAGGTGCTCGCAGTGGTCGTGCTACTCAATTTTTAGAAAGCCAAGGCTTCGATGTGACGAATATGGTTGGTGGCATGCTAGCGTGGGAAGGTGAAGTACAGTAAAAAACTGTAGTGTGGGTTAAACAATGCCCTTCTATATTTTTTTACTTAAAATAATACCCCTATGAGTATAAGGAGGAAATTATGTCTATTAAAGCGGATTTTCAGCTTGATGCGAAAGGGCTGTCGTGTCCAATGCCAATCGTCAAAACGAAAAAGGCAATGGCGCAATTGGTGGATGGCCAAATTTTAGAAGTATCAGCTACAGATAAAGGCTCAAAGGCGGATATCGCTGCTTGGGCTGCATCAGTAGGGCATCAATATATTGGAACGACAGAAGTGGATGCGGTGCTTAAGCATTACATTCGTAAATGTGCACAGGATGTCGAGAATGAAAAAGTATTTGAGTCCACAATTGGCTTGGAGCAAATTGCAGGTAGAAGTGGCTTGATTCTTGATGTGCGCGAGGAAGCAGAGTTTGCTTTCGGTCATATTGAAGGTGCTAAATCTATTCCATTGGGTGAGCTTGAAGCACGTCTTTCTGAACTAGATAAAGAAAGAGAGATTTATGTCATCTGTCGCACAGGTGCACGCAGCGATTTAGCAGCACAACAACTTGTGGCAAATGGCTTTACAAAAGTATTTAACGTCCTACCAGGCATGACATCTTGGACAGGCGAATTAATGAAAACTATTTAAATTGGAGGAATTGATTATGTCAAACAAAGTAGCAATTATTGCAAGTAACGGTGGTCTTTTTGATGCGTATAAGGTGTTCAATATCGCAACAGCAGCGGCGGCTTCTGACAAGGAAGTAGCAATCTTCTTCACTTTCGAAGGATTAAATTTAATTCATAAGCAAGGCATGCATGCTTTACCTATGCCTGCTGGAACAGAACATTTTGCAGAAGGTTTTGCGAAAGCGAATGTACCTGCAATTCCGCAATTAGTAGAAATGGCACAAGAGTTAGGTGTTAAATTTATTGCGTGTCAAATGACGATGGATGTCATGGGCTTAACAGTAGAAAATTTTGTAGATGGTATTGAAGTTGGAGGAGCTGTCACATTTTTAGAGTTTGCTAAAGATGCAGCGCCATCATTAACGTTTTAATTTCTAGGGATCAATTGATAAGCGGAGAGGGATGTCCTTTCCGCTAAAAAAATAAAGGAACTAATACCTTTGGGGGTAAGACAGTGACAGTGTTAAAATGGAGCGCTGCTGATGTAGCGAAAAAAGTGACCGACAATGATGATTTATTTATTTTAGATGTACGTAATACAGAGGCATTTGTAGATTGGAAAATTGAAGGGCATAAATTTGAGTACCTTAATATTCCGTATTTTGAGCTATTAGATGGTGTTGAAGAAATTTTACCTAGCATCCCAACGGACAAAGATGTATTAGTCGTTTGTGCAAAGGAAGGGTCTTCAATGATGGTGGCTGAAATGCTATCTGATGCTGGTCGTTCGGTTGCTTATTTAGCGGGTGGCATGAAGACTTGGAGCGAGTATTTAGAACCGATTAAAGTTGGTGATTTAACAGGTGGGGGCGAGTTATACCAGTTCGTTCGTTTAGGGAAAGGCTGTCTATCTTATATGGTTATTTCCGAAGGGGAAGCGGCCATTATTGACGCAGTACGCTTTACGGATGTATTTATAAACTTTGCAAAAGATAAAAACGTAAAAATTAAACATGTCTTTGATACGCATTTGCACGCCGACCATATTTCAGGTGGACGCCATATTGCAGTTGCAACAGGCGCAACCTACTACTTGCCGCCGAAGGATGCAGAAGAGGTGGTCTTTGATTATACACCTTTGGTAGATGGTACAACTGTGCAAATCGGTGCATCGAAAATTGATGTAGGTGCACTTTATTCACCAGGTCATACAATTGGCTCGACGTCCTTTGTGGTAGATAATCAATATTTATTAACAGGCGACATTTTATTTATTGATTCGATTGGTCGCCCTGATTTAGCAGGACTGGCAGAGGACTGGGTAGGGGATTTACGCGAAACGCTTTATAAACGTTACCGTCAATTATCGGATGCTTTAATTGTACTACCTGCTCATTTTATGATTATCGATGAGCTAAATGAAGATGGAACTGTGGCCAAACGTCTAGGGGAGTTGTTTGCAGAAAATCATGGCCTAAATATCGAGGATGATGGAACATTCCGTAGCATTGTCACAGATAATTTACCGCCACAACCAAATGCCTATCAAGAAATTCGTCAGGTGAATATGGGGAAAATCACACCTGCTTTAGAGGAACAAACAGAAATGGAAATCGGCCCGAACCGCTGTGCAGTCAGATAGCGGTGCCAGGCACTCACACAATTCTCACACAATTTAAAAGGAGATTAACATGAACGCAAACTTACAATTAGATGCAAAAGGTTTATCTTGCCCAATGCCAATCGTGAAAACGAAAAAGGCGATGGATACATTAGCTTCGGGAGAAGTTTTAGAAGTGCAAGTAACAGATAAAGGGGCTCTAGCGGACATTCCTGCATGGACAAATGTAGGGGGTCACACGATTTTACATCAATCGGAAGAAGCGGGCGTCATTACATTTTTTATTGAAAAAGCGTAATGTGAAGGGTGGGCGTTCAAGTAAGGGCGCTCACCTTTTCACATCATTTTAAGAATTATATTAGAATAAGCGTTGTACTGTTGGTTAACTACTATAAATGATAGAGCGCTAAAGTGTAAAAGACTCGAAAGAAGGAAAACTAGATGGACATAACGTGGATTATAACAATATTTTTAATCGGCTTTGTCGGTTCTTTTGTGTCAGGAATGATCGGTATTGGAGGAGCCATTATTAAATACCCTATGCTCTTGTATATTCCGCCACTACTCGGATTTACTGCCTTTACAGCCCATGAGGTATCAGGTATTAGTGCTGTAGAAGTATTGTTTGCGTCGATTGCGGGTGTATGGGCATATCGTAAAGATGGCTATTTAAATAAAGCGCTTATTCTCTACATGGGTGGTGCTATTTTAGCAGGTAGCTTAGTCGGCAGTTTTAGTTCGCAATATTTATCAGAGGCCGGCGTTAACATTGTTTATGGGATATTAGCGCTAATTGCTGCTGTAATGATGTTTATTCCTAAAAAGCAAGTTGATGATAAGCCGATGAATGAAGTGACGTTCAATAAGCTGCTCGCCGTAGTTTTAGCATTTATCGTCGGTATTGGTTCCGGTATTGTAGGGGCAGCTGGTGGATTCCTGCTTGTACCGATAATGCTTGTTGTATTAAAAATACCAACACGAATGACGATTGCTACAAGTTTAGCCATTACGTTAATCTCTTCCGTTGGCGGAACAACAGGAAAGCTCATAACGGGCCAAGTCGAGTATTACCCAGCAGCCATTATGATTGTTGCTAGTTTAATTGCTGCGCCATTAGGGGCAAAAGCAGGGAAAAGTTTGAATACAAAAGTACTGCAAGGAATATTAGCGACGCTAATTTTAGTAACTGCGGTGAAAATTTGGATCAATATTTTATAGGGGGATACAATGAAAATTGAAGTGTTTTCGGATTTCTCATGTCCATTTTGTTATATAGGGAAAAAGGAATTAGAGCGTGCGATAACAGAGGCGGGCTATACAGATCAAGTAGAAATCGAATTTAAAGCGTTTCAAATTGATTCCGACGCATCTAAAGAAGTTGGTCAAAGTTATTATGAATACATCATGGCACATCACAAAGTGACGCTTGAACAGGCTGAACATATGACAGCTGACATTATGGAACGCGCTAAAGAGGTTGGACTAGCCTATAATTTTTCGGCTATGAAAAAAGTGCATACTGAAAACGCCCATCGCTTAGCAAAATGGACGAAACAATTTGCGAAAGAAGCGGCTTATACGGAAGCTTTAATGGCTGCTTATTTTATAGATGGTAAAGATTTAAATGATGAGGCTGTTTTATTAGCCGTTATTCAAAAATTAAACTTGGATGTAGCGGAAGCAAAAGAAGTGTTGAGCGATTCCAAAGCTTTTATCGAAGAATTGGATAAAGATCGCTATGATGCCCAACAGATTGGCGTACAAAGCGTGCCCTTCTTCGTCTTTAACAATCGTTACGGCATTAAAGGCGCAGAGCCAAATGAAGTATTCGTGCGCACATTACACCAAGCAGCAGAAATAAAGTGAGTGCCAGGCACTGAAACAATTCTGAATTTTGATAGTGAAACATGGTAAATATCAAAGTAAAAACCCACGTAGTCTCCCACGGGAACAGCATAGATGTAGACGATACAGCCATCACATAGCATAGGCTGCAGCTTACATTGTGCCCGCAGGAAGGCAAAGTGGGTTTTAACGTTTTAAAGAGCCGAATTATTTCGTTATGGGTGCAAGTGCAGTGGAATTGCCATATAAACAGCACAGTTTTAGCAGGAAAAACATAGTACTTCAACAGGTATTAAGGATTGTTTCTACTGTTGTAGAACAAAAATAAATGTAAAATAATTACATATTTATCGTCTTTATGGTTCTAAAACTGTGAAGTGTGAGAAAAGTCACATCATGCCATATATTATCTTGCTAGAATAAAATTAACATTCAAAGGGGGTATTGGTAATGAAGAAAATTGCTACTGGTATAGCAGGCACAGTCTTATTAGCCGCTACACTTTTTGTTGGAGCAGCAATCAGTGACAAAATATTAGGTGATGCTAATGGTGAGACGCAGGAAGCGGCGGTGCAGACACAAATACCGACGACGGCTGCTTCACAACAAGTTGTCTACGCGCCACCGAGCATCGAAGAAGTACCTGATGGACCAATGAAAGATGCTATTTTATATGGTTATGAGCTTGTAAATAATACGCACGTAGCTGCGGATGAATATGTAGGAAATCAGTTATCATGCACAAGCTGCCATGCAGGTGCGGGCTATGACGAACAAGCTTCTTCTTTAGTTGGCGTGATGGCTAACTATCCACAATATATTGCACGTTCAGGCGGAATTGTAACGATTGAAGAACGAATTAATGGCTGTATGGTGCGAAGTATGAACGGCAAAAAATTTGAAATGAATAGCGATGAGTTAGAAGCGATGGTTGCCTATTTTGCTTACATATCACAAGGAGTGCCGATTGGAGCAGAGCGTGAATGGGCAGGCACAAGCAATATGAAAAACATACCTATGCCAGATGTAGCGAACGGTGAAAAACTTTACGCACAATCTTGTATCGCTTGTCATGCTGCAGATGGTTCTGGTACGGGTGCTAACACAGGTCCAGCATTATGGGGCGATAATTCCTTTAATGATGGAGCAGGCATGGCTCGCATGTCCAAAATGGCTGGTTACATTCAAAACAATATGCCAGTTGGAGCGGGTGGTACACTAACAGATCAAGACGCTGCCGACCTAGCAGCCTTTATATTATCGCAAGATCGTCCGGAGTGGGCCAACCATGATAAAGATTGGCCAAAAGGTGGTCGCCCTAACGATTTAATGGACAAAGAGAAGCGCGACCAAGTGAAAAATGGCACGATTGACTGGGAACAAGTGCTATCTACGAATTAAAAATAAGTGCCAGGCACTGAAACAATTCTGAATATTGCTAGTGTGAAAATCCACGAAGAATCCTTCCGTGGATTTTTGCGTTGTTAGTACTGTACTGCCTACTTAATAGCTAGTATAAGAAAGTTAGTACATGTATTTGTTATACTAACAGTATTAGGGAAAACAACGGGAGGTGGCGCTTGTTGGTTTACTTGAAGTTATTTATTCAAATCATTTTTGTTGCAGGTATTATTTATTTTGTTAGTGGTCGTTTAATAGGTTCAAATATCAATTTTGTACGCAGAGTACTATCTGTTGTCATTAGTGTTACGCTTACGTCCTTCGTGTATTGGTATTCCTATTTGCGTCATCGAGATTTTTTATCGGAGACGATGGTGCAAACGGTTACCGAAGTAAGCACGCTTATTTGGATAGGTAGTATGCTACTAATCTCCATGCTACTTTATCTCGTATTTGAACTGTTTGATCCGATAGGGATGAAAGGCGGAGAGCGACGTAATGGGCAAAAAACAGTTTTCATAAGATTACGTAGCTATTGGCGTCAGCAAAAGAGATTACGTCAGGTGCTAAAAATAGCCGTGACAAATGGTATCGTGCAAACGATTAAATACGCGAGACAACGAGAAAATGAGAAGGAGCTTGCTATTGCTTTACGTACAACTTTAGAGCAATGCGGAGGCATATTCATCAAATTCGGGCAAGTGTTATCGACGCGTAAAGAATTATTTTCTCCAACGATTATCGATGAGTTAAAGCATTTACAGCAAAGTGTAAAACCATTGCCGCATGATCAAGTGACAAAGATTTTAGAGTACTCACTCCCAATGCCTGTAGAGGATGTATTTACAAACTTTCAAATGGAGCCATTGGCGGCAGCTTCTATAGGACAAGTACATAAGGCGCGACTAAAAAATTACGAAGAAGTCGTCGTTAAACTACTGCGTCCTGAAGTAAAAGGAATTATGCGTGATGACCTTGATATTTTAGAGGAATTTGCGAATTGGTTTTCCAACAAATCTACATGGGCAGAATCGTTAGGCTTCCGAGAACTAGCAGGGGCCTTCGCAGATGGCTTACGGGAAGAAATTCATTTAGATATTGAAGTACGAAATACATTACAGGTTACTAATGCGCTTGCTAAAAGTGATTATAAAGTGCGCATTCCTAAAATATTTACAGAGTTTTGCGATGAAGACATTATTGTCATGGAATATGTTCGTGGTACAAGCGTGGCAGAAGGATCATCTGAATTTAGACGATTAAATATTGATCGTAGACAATTTGCTAGAACAATTTTGTATTCATTTTTTGAACAAATGTTATTTTCAGGAATATTCCATGCGGACCCACACCCAGGAAATATTTATATCGATGAGACAGATGGGTTGCCAATACTCCTCGATTTCGGGGCTGTTGGACGACTAGGAACTACTCAGCAAGAGGGATTAAAGCTATTTTTATTAGGTATTCAGCAAAATGATGCCGGTATTTTATACGACGGTTTAATGCTATTAGTAGAAAATAGGGATCATGCAGAACGGGCAAGAGTAGAGCAGGCAATGGATCAAATCCTACTGAAAATCTCCTACGTCGATCGTATTCCAACAGAAGAGTTAATCCATTCATTGTTTACGGTAGTAAGAGACTTTGGCCTAGCATTCTATCCTTCTGTTGGTTTAGCACTACGGTCATTAGTAACATTAGATGGGACGTTACGAGTAATTGATCCACAATTTGATATTTTTACAGAAGCAAAGGATTTTTCTGCATCTTATATGAGAGCTGCGTTTTTAAAGCCATTTAAAGAGCCGCTGGCGACAAAAGAACGAGTACAAGAAGAATTATCGATGCTAATTCCAACTTTACGAAAAATGCCAAGACGTATCGATCAACTCATTCAACGGGTAGAAAGTGGAAAAATTATATTACATCATGATATTTTCTCAGATGAACATAATGCACGTTTCATTACCCAGCTTTTTGCACGCTTCGTCTTATTACTTGTCGGCATTACATTTGGCATTATCTCTGTTGCACTGTTAGCCATATCTCAATTTATACATGAACCATATGCAGTGTATCTTAATACAGCCGCTTATTTAGGGTTGTTCTTATGTGCAATATTATTAGTACGACTATCGATTCAAGCTTTACGCTCCATGAGGTAACAGGTGATGCCTCGACCTCAAAGCGAGGCATTTTGCACGCAAGCAATTTACGATAGACCAACGGGAAACATCTGTTGTAGCCGACATCAACTGAGGTCGTTTAATTCGCTCAGTTTGTCTATACTTTGTAGGTAGGGGATAAATCTCCTACCTTTTTATATTACAAATAGGTTACAAATAGCTGCGGTGATATGTGCTATTTCGAGATAATTGTAGTATTTTGTAGCGGTGTGTAAGCATTTTGTAGAATTATGTCGTATTTTCGCAAATGTTACAATTATATTTCGAGTTTTACTAAACTATTAAAACGGCGTGAAATAGTATAAAAGTTGCGGCAATAATGCTAAACTTTAAAAGGCTAATGAAAACATAAAAATTTAATTTGATCGTTCAAGTATTTTACATAAGGAAATAAAGAGCGAAATTGATAGATGAAGGGAAATGAAAGTCTCATGGGTAAGCGTAATAAATGGCGTAAGTCGATGGTGCTAGCTTTAGCACTTGCAGGCGGCCTATTATTTAATACAGTTCAACCAATCGAAGCACACGCTGAAGAATCGTCTCAGCAAATGATAGATAAAAAAGCAAAAATTGATGCAGAAGTAAAAAAATTAGATAAAGAGTTAGAACAACTGCAACAAGATATCGATGCAAAAGTTAAAGTATTTAACCAAGTACAAGCAGATATAAAAGAAGTAGATGCAGGTATTGTTGAAACAGAAAAACGTATCGAGCAACGTTCAACAATTTTAAGTGAGCGTATGGCAGCCTATCAAGCACAAGATAACACAGTAGGCGTATACTTAAGCGTTGTTTTAGAAGCAAAGAGTTTTGCAGATTTAATGGACCGTGTCGTAGCGGTAAAAACATTAATGGATGCTGACCAAGAGCTAGTAAATCAACAAGAAGCAGATAAAGCGAAATTAGAACAACAAAAAGCAACATTAGATGAAAAACAAAAAGAACTTCAAAAGCAATTCCAAGAGCTTCAACAAAAAGAAAGCGAAATGGAAGTAAAAAAGGCTGAAAATCAAGCGAAATCACTTGCATTAAAAGCACAAATTGCAACGAAACAAGAAGAAGAACGTTTAGAGGCTGAGCGTAAAGCTGCTGAAGAAGAAGCTGCTCGTTTACGTGCACTTCAATCAGCTAGACCAGTCGTAAATGTTAACAATAACAACAGCAATAGCAATAGCAATAACAGCAACAAAAACACTAACACTGGTAGCAAACCACAACCAATCGTAGTTGGATCTGGTGCAGGTACTGCATCTTCAGGTGATGCGATTTCTACAGCGAAGCAATTTTTAGGCCGTGCTTATGTATGGGGCGGAAGCAATCCAACAACAGGATTTGACTGTTCAGGTCTTGTACAATGGTCTTACAAACAAGCGGGCGTATCATTACCACGTACAGCATCACAACAATATTTAGCAACTAAACGTATTTCAGCAAGTGAAGCACGTGTTGGTGACTTAGTATTCTTCAGCTATGGCTCAGGCGTAGCGCATGTTGGTATTTACCTTGGTAATAACACAATGATTGATGCTCAAAATAAAGGCGTAGTCATTGAATCACTTGATTGGTGGAACCAATATTTAGTAGGCTTCGGACGCATTCAATAAGCCTTTAAAAATTAGACGTTATAACTTGCAGAAAAGTTAAATATAAATTTAAAATAGCACCCATTATCATTGATAATGGGTGCTATTTTAGCATTAAATTTTAAAATTAAATTTGATAACCCCGGTTTCTTTTAAGGCAAAGAGGAAGATGATAACAAACGGCCCTGCAAACAAGCCAATGATACCAAACAATTGAAGGCCGACAAACATCGCGATTAATGTCGGCAAAGGGGGTAAACCGATATGTGCCCCCATTACTTTAGGCTCAACAGTTCGACGAATTATTAATAAAATTGCTGCAAGCACAAAGAGCTTAATGGCAATTGGCGTATTACCCATCAGTAGGTGATATGTGCCCCATGGTGCTAAAACAATAATAGAGCCAAGAAACGGGATAACGTCAATAATCCAAATAACAAAAGTCATTGCTAACGCATATTTCGGTTGAATCAACAGTAAACCGACAAGGGTAACTCCTGCTATAATAAAACTTACAAGGACTTGTGCCTTCATAAAACCAAAAAATGCATCTTTTAATCGATTCGTAATAATTTTCATTTTCTTTTCAGTTGAAGGCTTTAAATAGTTGTATGTTATATGTTTTAATTTAGGTAAATCTAGCATAAATAGAAATAGAGCAATCATATAAACGAGAAGACTTATAAAGAGGCTAGGAATTTGTGAAAAGAAGGTCGTAACTTTGGTATAATTAAAGAAGTTTAAAAAAGACTCTTCAACTTTCTTTACGAAGTCGGTTGTCGTTTTTTGAAGTGAAGCACTCACTTCAGCTGGAAAGTCTTCCGTATATTTTGAAATATTCTCTTGCATATGATCCCACATTTCAGATAGCTTAGAAATATAGTAAGGTGTTTGCTTGGAGATGGAAATAATTTGCGACATTAGTTGCGTAATAGTAAAGTAACAAATAATAGAAATAAAAATAACGCTTACTATGTATATAAAGGCAACAGCTATTTTTCGAGACATTTTCCATTTCCGTTTAAAAAACATGACAATGGGTTCTAATAAAAGAGCAGAAACACCTGCCAATATAATTGGTACAGAAACTGGTATGATAAAGTATGCGGCTATTAGTAGGCATATAATCGCTAGCGTTCGTATAATCAACTTTCGAGTTATAAATCTATTCATAGGCTCTCCTTTTTATCATTGATTTAAGAACAGTGTAACATATTAAATTTAAAATTTAAAAACGTTGTGGAAGAATGAAGGTAGGGATAAATATGGAAAAAGAGATTTTGCAACTTTTTAGTAATTTAACAGAGCGTGACCGTGAGATTGAAAACGAGTCGTACAGAAGATTAATAAAAATTATGCAAGAACCAGTAGATTGGACATATGCAGTTTGGGAACAGCTTATCAAAGCCCTTACATATAACAATGGACATGCTCGCGCACGGGCAGCACAGTTTTTATGTGCTTTAGCAGCAAAAAGTGACCCAGAAGAACGTGTTCTAGATGATTTTTTAAAAATATGGGCAGTGACGTATGATGCAAAATTTGTCACGGCAAGGCAAGCACTACAAGCAATTTGGCAAATAGGTCTTGCTGGTCAAGTGCAAAGAGATTTAATTGTGTCTTATTTAGCGAAAAGGTTTCAAACTTGTATCGATGAAAAGCAATATACATTAATTCGGTATGATATTATTATTTCTTTCAAGAAGTTGTTTGATGCTACCAATGATCAAAATCTACTAGATATTGCAAAGAGATTAATTGAAGAAGAACAAGATATTAAATGCAAAAAGAAATATAAGACAGCCATCCGTTAAAGTAGCGAGATGGCTATTTTTATGCTCAAGTGTGTTATTTTGAAGAAAAAAGCGTTATTGTTTATAATGAAAAACAGGAGTATTGATTCACTTGTATTTGGGTCTAATATACCGTTTTGAGGCAATGCTATTAGCCTGCTTACTTTTAAACAAAGTACGAGCAATAGAGCCATTTATAAATAAAACCTTTTAAATCAATGGTTCTAGTTGGTACTACATATAATTTTTAGAAAGGGTTGAGAAAATGGGCATTTATAATTATTTAGTGGAAAAGCCAAACGGAGAAATTTTATCTATGGAGACATATCGTGGAAAGACAATGTTAATCGTCAACACCGCCAACCAATGTGATTTTACATACCAATTTGAGGACTTGCAAAAAATGTACGATAAATATGGCAAGGATAATTTCGTTGTTTTAGGCTTCCCTTGTAATCAGTTTGGGCAGCAAAATCCAGAAGATGGGGTGAAAACAACACAACTTTGTCAAATTAACTATGGCGTAACTTTCCCAATTTTTGAATTAGTGCAGGTGAATGGTGAAGGGACGCATCCTTTATTCAACTATTTAAAGCATGAAGTAGATTTTCGTGAATTTGGTAAAGCGAACATGCAAGAAAAGATGTTAGCTGAAGCTATCATCCAGATAGCGCCTAGCTTTTTAGATGGACGTAATATTCGTTGGAACTTTACGAAATTTTTAGTAGACAATCAAGGTAAGACCGTTGAGCGCTTTGAACCAACTGATTCACAATTGGATATTGAGCTAGCAATTGAAAAAATTTTATAGTAGTTTTTGAGTCAGAATTTTTCAGCTATAGTAACAAATAGCTGGTCACTATGTAGAAATAGTGCTCAGTTTTGTATAAATATTTTCGAATATTCCACAATCTCACAACTACTTTTTCAAATCAATCTATGATAAACTGCTAATCAAGTGAATAATTCTTGCAGAATAATGGTGCTAATTTAGCATAATCGGGAATTCGGTGTAAAACCGAAGCTGTTTCCGCAACTGTAAGTACATGAGTCATAATAAAATGCCACTGTCGAAAGGGGAAGCTCTAAGATGGGAAGGTATTATGATATCGCTATTTTCTAGACGTAGTGAACTGTACGAGCCAGGAGACCGACCTTTATTTAATGTATAAAAACTCTTCGGAAGCTAGGAGGATATACGGCAAATACATTGGCTGTCGCGTCAAGCGGCACTATATATGCTATTTTCGTCGTTCCCTAGGGAGCGGCGTTTTTTTATGCACCTTAAGCAAAATATGTTCATGATAGAAAGTAGGGATTACAGATGAAAAAAGATGCTCGTTACTCTTGTTACCCGTTCATGCGTGAAAAAATATCGACCGTTGATTTTGAAATTCGGACAGATAGTTTAACAACTCATGTCGGTGTAGCATTAGCTGCTGTAAAGGAAGAAGACGTAGAAGTAGTGGCGGCAGACTTATTGACTATCTCGCCAATGGCCTACCATGTCAATGGTTCGGTACGCGGCAAATTAGCGGTAACGGAAGAAGATTTATCATGGCTTAGCGAGCGCTATGATTTTTATGTAAGTCATGTTAAGGATGAAATACAAAATTTTGTGTTACCACAAGGTACGGGGGCTGCCACTGCGCTTCATTTATGTCGTAGTGAGGCAAAAAAATCGTATCGTGCGCTACATAAAGTTTCTGAGGAAAGGGAAGTTCCGGCCATCCTTTTCGATTACTTAGGATTATTAGCGAATGTATTTTTTGTGATGGCTGTTTATATGAATCAGCAGGCTGGCATCGCTGAAATCCCGTTTATCAGCAAATCATATCCAATGAAGAAAAAGAAGGAGAATGAATAAAGTGAAGAAACTATTAAATTTCCAATGGCTTACTGTATTAATGCTAGCACTTGTATTGACAGGATGCGGTACAGCAGATAAAGCAAACAAGGACGATGCAGCTAAAGAGGATCAACAAGTTGAACAAACTGGCTATAAAGTAACGGATGATCGTGATGTAGAAGTAGCATTTGATGCAGTACCAAAAACGGTTGTGTCATTAATTCCGAGTAACACAGAAATTCTATTTGCACTTGGTGTTGGCGATAAAGTAATTGGGGCAACGGAGTATGATACGTACCCAGAAGAAGCGAAAAAAATTGAGCGTGTGTCAGACTCTGTGACATTTAATAGCGAGAAAATTGTAGCGTTAAAACCAGATGTTGTTCTTGCTTATTACACTGGTAATGATGAGACACTAGATGCAATAAAAGGTCTTGAAGATGCAGGCGTAAAAGTATTTGTTATTGAATCAGCAGCATCTTTTGAAGATGTTTATGGAGATATTAAACAAATTGCTGATGTGATGGGTGTTCAAGATAAAGGCGAGCAATTAAACAAAGAGATTAAAGCGCAAATTGCAGATGTCCAAGCAAAAGTAAAAACTGTAGCAACGCCAAAAAATGTTTACTTAGAAATTAGCCCTAAACCAGATATTTATACAACTGCAGCTGGTACTTTCCAACAGGAAATTTTAGATGCAGCGAATGTCCATAATGTATTTGGCGATCAAACTGGTTGGGTAAAAGTAGCTGAAGAAGATGTCATTGCCAAAAATCCACAAGTGATTTTAACAACAGTAAACTATACGGAAGATCCGGTTGGAGAAATTCTTGGTCGTGATGGATGGAATACAATTACAGCTATTCAAGACAAAGCGGTAACTTTTATTGATACGGATATTTCAAATCGTCCTGGACCTCGTATTGGGGAAGCTGTTGAGATGGTAGCAAAAGCTGTCTATCCTGAGCTATTTAAATAAAGCTTACAGTGGCAGACCAAAAGTGTTAGATTGATGTCGATCAATCTAACACTTTTTTTGCAATTTCTACCGGCGCATTACTCGTGTTAACCAGCGATTTGTGGACTTCAATCAGCGATTCCCTCAGGCTTACCCGCGATTCGTGTGCTTCTACCAGTGATATCGCCAGGTCTATCAGCGATTTATATGCCAGACACTAGCCTCTGTATATAATTGGTAATATCTTCATTTGTTCTATAAAATAGAAATATAAATGAGTGCTAAAATGAGGGAGGCGTAGTGGATGACACAGTTTGACATGAAGGTGATTCCGTTTGAAGCAGTCTTGAATTTCCGCGACATGGGTGGCTATAAGACGAGAGATGGCAGAGTCGTTAAAAATGGACTGCTATATCGTTCAGCTGCACTAGGTAAGATGACGCCAGCGGATAAGGAACGTTTTGAAGCATTAGGGGTAAAAACAATTTTTGATTACCGCGATCAACATGAAGCGTTAAATAATCCGAATCCTATATTCAAAGGGGCTAATTATATTCAAATTCCCGCAAAAGGTGACCATGCTTTTGACATGCCAACGAATACTGGTGGTCACAATTTTTATAAGGTTGTTAGCCCAGAGATGTTCCGTGAGTTTTATGCACAAATGCCTTTTAACAATGCGGCATTTAAAAAATTAATGTCCACCATTCAAAATCCAAGTAATTTAGGGCTTGTCCACCATTGTGCTGTAGGGAAAGATCGAACAGGTATTGGTGGTGCGCTTATTTTGCTAGCATTAGATGTACCAGAAGAAACGATTATGCAAGACTATTTAGATACGAATATATATTTACGCCCTATGGTAGAGCGCATGGCACAAGCCATAGAAAATACGTTTAATGACAAGGAATTGCAGCAATTCCACGCATTAATGTCGGCTCGGGAAGATTATTTACAGGCAGCTTTCGATGCTATAGATAATCGTTATGGTTCAAAAACCGTATTTTTAGAGCAGGAATTTGGTTTAACAACAGAAAAACGCCAGCAATTACAAGAAAATTGCTTATGCTAATCAGACGCCCTTTCACAGCAAGTCCGTGAGAGGGATTTTTTTGTCAGCATTTTAATATATTTTTCAATTTGTTATCCTTTACAACAGTCAATCTGTGATAAGATACAATAGATTTTTATGTAAAGTATAGAGAGAAGTGAAGTTGTTGGGACATGCGATTAGAGAGAAACATTCGACCGACCAGTTTAGTTTATTTCATTTAACATGGCCGATCTTTTTAGAAGTTTTTTTATTTATGTTAATGGGCCTAGCCGATACATTTATGTTAAGTGCTTTGTCCGATAATGCAGTATCCGGTGTTGGTGCTGCCAATCAATATATTCATATTGCGATATTAATTCTTGAAGTAGTGGGCAACGGTGCTGCGATCGTAGTTTCGCAATATTTAGGTTCAAAGCGTTTTTTAGAGGCAACAAAAATTTCAGCATTGGCCATTACGATGAACTTAATTTTAGGGCTTATTATGAGTGCTCTATTTTTCTTTGGCTCCAGCCATTTAATGACGATGATGAATTTAAAGGGCGATGTTTTACAATATGCCCAGAGCTATTTAGTCATTATCGGTAGTTTTATTTTTTTACAGGCTATTATTAATGCACTAGCGGCTATTATTCGTGTACATGGGTGGACGAAGCAGACGATGTACGTATCGCTCGGTATGAATATTATTCACGTCGTGTTAAATTACGGCTTGATTTTTGGTAATTTTGGACTGCCAGAATTGGGCGTGCAAGGGGCAGCTATTTCCTCGATTATTAGTCGTGGACTAGCGGTTATCGTATTTGCATGGCTGCTGTATCAGGTTATGGAAATTCGGGTGAAAATCGAATACTACTTCACTTTTTCACAAGAGTATGTGCGAAAAATTTTAAATATCGGTTTACCTTCTGCATTTGAGCAAGTGCTCTATCAATTTTGCCAAATCGTGTTCCTCTATTATGCAACTTATATAGGCTCTGAGACGCTTGCGGCAAGACAGTATGCCATGAATATTTCGATGTTTACCTACTTGTTTGCCGTTGCGATTGGGACGGGGACAGCTATTATTATAGGTCGTCATGTAGGTGCGGGTAAAAAAGATGAGGCATACCGTCAACTATGGATAAGCGTGCGCTCGGCTTTTGTTTTCACAATGCTAATGGTTAGCGTTGTGACGATTTTCAGAAAACAGTTAATGAGCCTATTTACAGATAATGCAGAGATTATCGCTATCGGAGGGTCTGTATTAGCATTAAGTATTTTGTTAGAAACAGGTCGTACGATGAATATTGTTGTCATTAATTCATTACGCGCTTCAGGCGATGCAAGATTTCCTGTCAAAATCGGTTTCTTATCAATGGTTTGTATGAGCTTGCCGCTTGGTTATTTGTTTGTCTTTGTATTAGATTGGGGATTAGTAGGGATTTGGTTAGCGATTTCAGCAGATGAATGGATGCGTGCTATTATCGTATACTTTAGATGGAAAAGTCGAAAGTGGGAACGTTTTGCTATTGTTTCACCGACAGAACAAAAGGAGGCAAATTAAATGGGAGCACTTTCAAAACGTGCTGCAGGAGCGGCATTAATAAATGCAAATATTGGACTGTTCGCATGTCCAATTTGTCAAAAGATGATGGGTGTCTACGATCAAGGAAGATTGACATGTGTAACGAGCCATTCCTTTGATATTGCTAAGCAAGGTTATGTCAATATGCTAACACATAGTGCTGCCTCTAAATATAGTAAAGATCTTTTTGAATCGCGTAAAACGATTATTGAAAGTGGTTTATATGATCCACTAGAAGAGAAAATAGCGGAGCTCATAGGACAAGCTAAAACAGTGCTGGATACAGGATGTGGTGAGGGCTCACATTTAGCTCGTATAATGGCCGGGAAAGATGGAATTGGCGTTGGTATTGATATTGCAAAGGAAGGAATAGTAGCTGCAGCTCGGCATTATCCAGAGCAAATCTGGTGTGTTGGAGATTTAGCTAAAAGTCCGTTTGCTAAAGATCGTTTTGACATTATTTTAAATATATTATCTCCGGCCAATTACGAAGAATTTAAACGATTACTTACAGCAGATGGATGTGTCGTAAAAGTCGTACCGCAAAGTGGCTATTTGCAACAATTGCGAGCACAACTTTATGCTCATTCGGCACAAGAAACGTACTCCAATGAGCAAACAGTGGAGCGCTTCCGAGAAAGTTTTTCGGATGTTACAGTAGAGCGTATTACTTATACAGTACCACTCGCATCATCGCTTGTTCCAGCACTACTTGAAATGACGCCGATGGGCTGGCATAAGGCACAGCAAGCAGAAGTCAATGTAAGCGAAATAACAATTGATGTCGATATTTTAGTAGGGCGGGTATAAATGCTATAGATTTGACTTGGACAATTGCAGTGTACATCGCTTTTCGATTACAATGATAATAACTATTAAATAAGGTAGGAATAAAACAGTGTATAAATTTACGGCAAATCTTGTCAAATTAATATTAAAATTATCAGGTTCAAAAGCACGTGTATATGATGAACACAACTTACCGAAAGACGGTGGGTTTATTATTGCGTGTACACATACAGGATATGTGGATATTTTAAATTTAGGTGTTGCAGTCCTGCCTCGGGAAATTCACTTTATGGCGAAGAAGCAATTGTTTGATATTAAAGGGCTTGGTTGGTTGATTGACCATTTAAACGCCTTTCCAGTTGATCGTGATAATCCGGGGCCAAGTGTTATTAAAGTTCCTTCGCAGTTGCTGAAGGAAGGAAAGATTGTTGGTATTTTCCCATCAGGCACTCGTAATTCAGAAGGATCCGATTTAAAGCAAGGTGCTATTACGATTGCACAGCTAGCTAAAGCACCAATCGTTCCAGCTGCTTATGTTGGAGCGCGAAATGCTGGCGATGTCTTTAAACGAGGAAAAGGTTATCTTATCTATGGCGAGCCTTTTTATGTAACAGGCAAAGGAAAAGATGGTCGTGAGGAATTTACACACCATCTTGAACATGAGCTTGTTGCTTTAACAGAGGAGTTAAACAAACGAATCGCAGCAGAAAAAAAATAATACTGTCAGCACTCAAAATCAAGATGATTTTGGGTGCTTTGTCGTAGGAGGCGTTATTAATGATTAATGTACTTTTTGTGTGCTTAGGGAATATTTGTCGTTCCCCAATGGCTGAGGCTGTTATGCGAGATTTAATAGAAAAGGAGCACTTACACGACAAAATTATAGTAGATTCAGCCGCAACCAGTTCATGGCATATTGGTGAACCACCATATTCGGGCACACAAGATAAGTTGCGGGAATATGGTATTTCGACCGAAGGGATGCAAAGCAGACAGTTACATAAACAGGATTTTGAGCAATTTGATTACATGATCGGTATGGATGAAAATAATATTCGTAACATGTATACGATGCTTGGTAAGTCTAATTCGCCAAAGATTTTCCGTTTGTTAGATTTAACGGACCATCGAAAGGATGTACCTGATCCATACTATACAGGGGATTTTCAAGAAACATATAATTTAGTGCTAGATGGCTGTCAGGCTTTACTAGAAAAAATGAAGCGCGAGAACAACTTGTAAGGATAGAGAGTTAGTAAAAGCATGATTTTACGCTTTAATTTGCGCTGTATGATAAAATTCTCCTTGCAGAAAATAGGACCTTAAACATTGGTATATCTAGCTTTGTAAGCATCATTGTGTTATTATTTGCAGAGTAAAGATACGAAAAGTATTTAAATACCATTTGCAGATGTGCAGTCGTGCATCTATGATTTTATAAACTATAATTTTGAAAGAGAGTGGAAACAATGGGTCGTAAGTGGAACAATATTAAAGAAAAGAAGGCGTCAAAAGACCAAAGTACGAGTCGCGTAAATGCAAAATTCGGTCGTGAAATTTATGTAGCAGCAAAATCAGGCGAGCCAGATCCTGAATCAAATCGCGCTCTTAAAGTTGTTCTTGAACGTGCTAAAACTTACAGTGTTCCTAAACATATTATTGAAAAAGCAATTGAAAAAGCGAAGGGAGGCGGCGATGAAAGCTTCGATGAATTACGCTACGAAGGTTTCGGTCCAGCTGGCACAATGCTAATTGTTGATGCTTTAACAAACAATGTTAACCGTACTGCATCTGATGTACGTGCGGCATTCGGTAAAAATAACGGCAACATGGGCGTAAGTGGTTCTGTTGCTTATATGTTCGATGCAACTGCAGTTATTGGTTTAGAAGGTAAAACTGCAGATGAAGTACTTGAAATTTTAATGGAAGCAGACGTTGATGCACGTGATATTCTTGAAGAAGAAGATACGGTTATTGTTTATGCAGAACCAGACCAATTCTTTGCTGCTCAAGAAGCATTAAAAGCAGCAGGTGTTCAAGAATTTACAGTTGCAGAACTGTCTATGCTACCTCAAACAGAAGTTACATTAACAGGTGATGATGTAGCGAAATTTGAAAAATTAATTGATGCATTAGAAGATTTAGATGATGTACAAAACGTTTACCATAACGCAGATTTAGGTGAATAATTTTTATATAGTCAGACCAGTAGCAATCCTTTGCTACTGGTTTTTAACTTGTTTAACTGAGGGACAAACCCTAGCTGAACAAGTTACATGCCTCCGAAGGATATCACAGATTTGTAGAGGAGTTTTTCGGGCAGGTGTAATTCAATTAACTTGCTTAAGAATTTACCCGGGCAGAACTAGTGACAGGCCTTGGGGAAGTCACACATTGGAGGAGGAGAAGCATGCAAACTTTATTAGCAATCATTATTTTTTTAGTGACGCTATTTTTTGTCATCGTGCAGCCGCGTAAATTATCTATTGGTTGGTCTGCATGTATCGGTGCTGCATTTGCTTTATTGTTAGGTGTCGTAACATGGCAAGATGTTTTGGCAGTAACTGATATTGTTTGGAATGCCACATTATCGTTTATAGGTATTATCATTATTTCGCTTATTTTAGATGAAATCGGATTTTTTGAATGGGCAGCATTGCATATGGCACGACTTGCACGAGGAAGTGGGATTCGACTATTTATCTATATAGCTTGCTTAGGTGCGATCGTTTCTGCGTTATTTGCAAACGATGGGGCAGCTCTTATATTAACGCCAATTGTTTTAGCAATGGTACGAAAGTTAAGCTTAACAGAGCAGAAGGTGTTTCCATTTATCATTGCTAGTGGTTTTATTGCAGATACAACGTCGTTACCACTTATCATCAGTAATTTAACAAATATCGTATCGGCTGATTATTTCAATATAGGTTTCATGGATTATGCAGTACATATGATTGTCCCAAATATCGTGTCATTAATTGCGAGTATATGTGTGCTTTATATCTTTTTTAGAAAAGTGATTCCAACGCAATATTCTATGGAGGCATTAGTGCATCCTACAGTCGCTATTCAAGATAAAAAGCTATTTCGTATTTCTTGGTATGTTATCGCAATATTATTACTTGGTTTCTTGTCGAGCGAGTATTTTGCTATTCCGGTATCATTTATTTTATGTAGTGTGGCCATTATCTTTTTATGGTTGGCACGGACAAGTAAAAATATTGATACGAAGAGGGTTATTAAAGGTGCACCTTGGAGTATAGTGTTCTTTTCAATAGGTATGTATGTAGTCGTATATGGTTTGAAAAATGTAGGGCTTACAGGGTTATTAGCAGACTTGTTAGAGCATGCTGTCCAGCAAGGTTTATTTGTGGCAACGTTAACGATGGGCTTTGTCGCGGCCATTTTGTCAGCTGTTATGAATAATTTGCCGACGGTTATGATTGATGCGTTAGCGATTGCAGAAACAAGTGCAACTGGAACAATTAAAGAAGGGCTTATTTACGCCAATGTTATAGGCACGAATCTAGGACCGAAAATGACACCAATCGGTTCCTTGGCAACATTGTTATGGTTACATATATTAGCCCAAAAAGGCATTAAAATTAGCTGGGGGCAATACTTTAAAATAGGTATTCTTATTACTATACCGACTTTATTCTTTACTTTACTAGCATTAGTCGCTTGGTTATCAATAATATAGTTATTTGTGGAGCGTACAGTAAAAGAAATTATGCAAGCGATTACTACCTTTAATGTATAAAAAATATCAAAAAACTATTTTTCTACATGCAATAGCCCTGTAGAAAGATAGTTTTTTCTTTGCGAAAAAATATGCATTTTAGCATATATAATCGAAAAGGTAAGTAATATACACATTTGTTGTGAAATACCCATTGTATAAACTGTAAATCCATTCCATAATAGGTATAAATGCATTAAACGAACGAAGTAAAAAGGGGTGTTAAGCATGAAGTTTTTACGTTCAATACAGGGGAAATTGATTATCGTTTCAATGGCATTGCTAGTAGTGCCAAGTTTAATCATTGGGATCGTAAGCTATGGAAAAGCAAAAGATGGGATGGAAGGATTAGGTGAACAAGTTCTTCAAAATAGTGTAGAGTCTACATTGCAATTAATCGAACTTGCCAATGAGAGTGTAGAAAGAGGTGATATTTCGTTGGCGCTTGCGCAGGAAAGAGTGCGTGAAGCATTACTTGGCCCAAAGGATAGTGAGGGCAAGCGACCAATTAATTATCCCGGTGATTTAGGTCAATATGGTTATTTATATGTTTTGGACGACAAAGGGACACTCACAACGCATCCTACTCGTGAAGGTGATAATTTGTGGGAGGAACAGGATAGCAGTGGCAACTATTTTATTCGTGATGTAACCAAACGAGCATTAGAGGGCGGCGGCTTTACGGAATATGAGTTTGCACTGCCAGGACAAGATGTCTTAGCGGATAAAATCATTTACTCTGCAAAAGATCCGCATTGGGGATGGATCGTAGCATCCGGTACATATATGCAAGATTTTAATGAAGAAGCCAATTCATTGTTATTAGTTATAGCCGCGACATTATTAGGTGCCATCATTATCGGTACTGTTATCGTAATATTGGTATCTAGACATCTAGCTTTACCGGTTAAAAACATATCGAAGCGTGTACAGGAAGTGGCACAAGGTAATTTAACGATTGAACTTGAACCTCTTCAACGATCAGATGAAATAGGCCAACTGAACACGGGCTTTAATGATATGGTCGGTCAATTGAAGACATTAATAACGAATGTAGAGGAAGCAATCGTTGAAATTCAATCCACTTCATCGAATTTAACAGCCGTTACAGAGGAAACCAATGCTTACGGTGATGAAATCGTCAAAGCGATTAACGAAGTATCTAGAGGGGCAGTGAAGCAAGCATCCGATGCTGAGGATACGAATCGCACAGCAATGGCATTTGCACAGCAAATTGAAGGATTACATGATAAAAATGACTTAATGTTAGATGCTTCTCGAATGATGAAGCAGTCCAATGAAGAAGGGCTGATCAATTTACACAGCTTGAAGGATAAATCACAAGAATCGTCTACGCTTATTAGTAGTGTACAAACAGTATTCAATAGCTTAATAGTCAAAGTAAGAGAAATTGAAGGCATTGTTGGCACGATTAATGAGATTTCCGATCAAACAAATCTACTTGCATTAAATGCATCGATTGAAGCTGCACGGGCTGGCGAGCATGGTAAAGGGTTTGCTGTCGTAGCAGAAGAAGTACGTAAGCTCGCAGACCAAACATCTGTTGCAACAGATTTAGTACGTACAACATTACGTGGTATTGAAAGTGAAACGAATTTAGTGAACGATGAAATGCAGAAAACGAGTACGATCGTTCGACAGCAAAATGATTCTGTGAGTATGATGGAATCTTCATTTAATGATATTGAAATAGCTGTGGAAAAGATTATAGCGATCATTGGAGAAATGGCTTCCGGTGTAGAATATTTAAATAGTTCAAAAGATGACATGATGCAATCGATTGAAAGTATCGCACTGATTAGTGAAAGAAATGCCGCATCCTCGGAGGAAGTAACAGCATCTGTTGATGAACAACAAAGAGCGATACAACTTGTTAGCGAATCCTCTAACGATTTAACAGATGAAATCTCGGCATTACAGGAATCCATCCAACGCTTTACAATAAGATAATTATTCAGATGCTTGTACGGTAGCCATACATTGTACAAGCATCCTTTTTATGTTTGGGGCGTTGTAAGTAAAAAGGGGTGGTGTATGTGAAAAAGTGGTTAGTGGGAGGCATTGTCATTATCTTATGTATAGGGAGTGCTCTATACATATGGCTAGGACAAGAAATGAAAAGAGGAACACAGCCAATTGCAGATGGCACTGCACAATATGTCATCGTCCTTGGGGCAAAAGTAAAGCATGGTGGCATACTGTCGCTATCTTTAAAAAATAGACTGGAAGAGGCTGTCAGCTATTTAAATAAGTACCCGGATGTCAAAGTCATTGTATCGGGTGGACAAGGAGCAGATGAGGATCGAACTGAAGCGTCTGCAATGCTTTCGTACTTACAAGACAAGGGGATTGACCGTGAACGGATTTTAGTGGAAGAGCAATCTACATCGACATATGAAAACTTACTATTTTCAAAAGAATTACTACCTGAGGGGACAAAACGAATTACTATCGTCTCGAATGATTTCCATTTACAACGAGCGAAGTATTTAGCAAAGAAGCTAGATTTAGAGGCAGATGTCATTGTAGCAAAAACCCCAAAATCTGTTGAAGCGAAGTTAAAACTACGTGAAAGAGCGGCATTGTTAAAAACATATATTATCGGTCATTAATTGCTTTCTTTCCCCTATGTATTTGGCATATAATAGAAATATATTGAGTAAACGACAGAAAGAGGGTACTTCTATGACAACGTTTAAAGATTATGTATACAGCCGTCCGAACGTGGAGGCAATGAAAAAGCAACAACTAGCTATTATCGAGCAATTTAAAGATGCACAAACAGTTGAAGTACAAAGTGAGCTAATTGAAAAAGTAAATGAACTGAGTAATGAATATGCGACAATGGCTAATCTCGTATATATTCGAGCATCTATTGATACGAACGATGCTTTTTATCAAGAAGAACGCGACTATTTTGATGAAGTAGGTCCTGAACTAGAAGAAATTACAACGGAGTATTATAAAGCATTAATCGCTTCACCATTCCGCCCACAGTTAGAAGAAAAATGGGGCCAACAGTTATTCGATTTAGCATCCTATCAAATTAAAGGATTTTCTCCTCAAGTAATTGATTTAATGCAAAAGGAGAACAAGCTAGTTTCCGAATATAATAAATTAGTTGCCTCAGCACAAATTGAATTTAATGGGGAAACATTAACGTTAGCGCAGCTAGGACCTTATGCAGAATCGACAGATCGTGCAATGCGTAAAGCGGCTACAGAAGCACGCTTTGGCTTCTTTGCTGAACATGAAGAGGAATTTGATCGATTATATGATGAGCTTGTGAAAGTCCGTCATGAAATTGCAGTGAAATTGGGCTATAAAAACTATGTAGAACTTGGCTATATTCGTATGAATCGTATTGATTATAATGCGGAAATGGTGAAAAAATTCCGTGATCAAGTACGTGATTTAATCGTACCGGTTGCAACAAAATTATTTGAGCGCCAAGCAAAGCGTATCGGGATTTCTGACCTAAAGTTTTATGATGAAGCGTTAAATTTCTTAACAGGAAACGCTACGCCAAAAGGCGATGCAGATTGGATTGTTGAAAACGGTAAAAAAATGTATGAAGAACTATCAGCTGAAACTGGTGAGTTTTTCAACTTTATGATTGACCATGACTTAATGGATTTAGTAGCGAAAAAAGGGAAAGAAAGTGGAGGCTATTGTACGTTTATTGAAAATTACCATTCGCCATTTATTTTCTCGAACTTTAACGGTACATCAGGTGATATTGATGTGTTAACACATGAGGCTGGACATGCCTTCCAAGTGTATTCAAGCCGCGATATCGGCATCCCAGAATATTTATGGCCAACATATGAGTCATGTGAAATCCACTCGATGAGTATGGAGTTTTTCACTTGGCCGTGGATGGAGTTATTCTTCAAAGAAGATACGGAGAAATATAAATTTACGCATTTAAGCAGTGGCCTTTTATTCCTTCCTTATGGTGTTGCTGTGGATGAGTTCCAACATGCCATTTATGAAAACCCTACGATGACACCTGCTGAGCGTAAAGCGGCATGGAAAAAAATTGAGGAAACTTATTTACCGCATCGTGACTATGATGGCAATAGCTATTTAGAGTCAGGTGGTATTTGGCAACGTCAGGCACATATTTATGCTAGCCCATTCTATTATATTGACTATACGTTAGCGCAAATTTGTGCATTCCAATTCTGGAAGCGTTCACGTGAAGAGTTTGAGGCTGCATGGAAGGACTATATCCATTTATGTGGTTTAGGCGGTTCTATGTCATTTACGAAGTTGGTAAAAGAAGCTGGCTTAATTTCACCATTCGAGGATGGCTGTGTAGAATCAGTAATCGGTGTGATTGAGGACTACTTAAATTCAGTGGATGATACAAAGTTGTAGAACCTGTTTTATGACTAAGTAGAACAAGTTCCGTAAAGAACACTAGTTGATGGTAGCGAAGGCGGTGACTCCTGCTCAGAACACACACAACGTAAGACGCAACAAGCCGCGTGTAAGCGAGGGTTGCGGCTTACGTGTGTGCCCGCGGAAAGCACCGCCGTAGCGGACATCAACGATATAGAAAAGTGTTAGATTGATGGCTGTCAATCTAACACTTTTTCTCATTGTCCCAACGGAGCCAGCTATAAAAATTGTCCAAGAAAAGTTGTTTTTTAGCTCATTCTCTTTTTATCTTTGTAATAAATACTAGGATACTTGCGAAATGGTTAATATATAAGTAGTATTTTCAGTAACTGTGATAAAAGGAAGTGAAGAATGTGACGAGGAAAGTATGGTTTCAAGTAGGGATAGGGATTTTACTCGTTCTACTAATACTTAAATATTTTATAGAAATTCATTGGATTTTCTCACCGCTCGCGATTATTTTAAAAGCTATCTTTGTGCCATTATTACTTGGTGGCGTGTTGTATTATGTGACAGAGCCAATTCAACGTTTTTTAGAAAAGCGCAAATGGCCAAGGTGGGCTAGCATATTAACAATTATAATTGGACTAATCGCGATGGTAGTTGGCTTTGGTTGGGTTGTCGGAAATCCGATAGCGACACAGCTTAGTAATCTTGCGAAAAATGCGCCGTTGATTAGTTCCAGCATTCAAGAGGCAACTAACTATGTGATTAGCTTGTTCAGTAATAAGGATAATTTGCCTCCGCAAGTAACCGAATTTATCGATAATCTTGCCAATTCTGTCCAAAGTATTGCTGTTGTGGCAAGTAAATGGGTCGTATCATTTATACAATCCATCGTTTCCGTTTCATTACTAGCTATTTTAATTCCTTTCTTCTTCGTCTTTATGTTGAAGGACCATGAGAAATTTGCGCCTTCCATTTATAAATATTTTAATGGTGAACGTCGTGAATGGGTTAAAAAGACGTTAAGTGAAATAGATGATGTGTTACGTAGCTATATTCAAGGACAATTGCAAATTAGTTTTTTACTGGCACTTATCATGTATGTTGGGTATTTAATAATTGGTTTAGAATACTCATTATTGCTCGTTATTTTTGCTTTCTTTATGAATATGATTCCGTTTATTGGACCGTGGATTGCCCTTGCACCGGCAGTAATTGTGGCAGTTATTCAAGATCCAATGCTCGTAGTTTGGGTCTGCGTTGTGACACTGATTGCACAGCAGATTGATAGTAACTTTATTACACCAAATGTGATGGGGAAATCACTTGATATCCATCCGTTAACGGTTATAACGATTATTTTAGCAGCTGGAAATATAGCAGGCTTCATCGGAATCATTATTGCCGTGCCATTTTATGCGGTAATTAAGGTGATCGTTTCAAATATTTATGATAAACGAATTGCGATAAAGAAAAAGGCGACGAAGTCAGTATAGGAGTCGAATAAAAATGGAACAAGAAATTGTAAAAGTTTTTAATGAGCAACATAAGCAAATTGGAACGGCTACAAGAGCAGAAGTACATGAAAAAGGATTGTGGCATGAGACTTTTCACTGCTGGCTTGTTAACGAAAACTATATTTATTTCCAAATTCGTAGTGCGCAAAAAAAAGACTATCCAGGACTGCTCGATATTACAGCAGCAGGTCATTTATTAGCGATTGAGACAGTGGAAGCGGGCATACGAGAAGTAAGAGAAGAATTAGGATTAACAATCGATATTCATGAAATCGTAAAAATGGGTATGACTTCATGTAGCATCATATCCGAAAAAATGATTGATAATGAATTTTGTCATGTTTATTTGTACCCGTTTGAGGACAATTGGGATGCATTTGCATTGCAATATGAAGAAGTTTCAGGTGTTGTTCGGGCAAAGCTTGATGAAGCTGAAGATTTCTTTTTAGGGAAAACGAGTACTTTAAATATTGAAGGATATGAATATTTTCCTGATGGACAACGAGCTCACTTAGTTCGCCCTGTCACTACAGCTCAATTTGTCCCATATCGTGAGTTGTATGTTGCGAATGTAATCAATTTTGTAAAAAACGAAATGTACCATCGATAGAATAAAATAGAAAACACGCTTCATGATAAACTACAGACAAATAGTAGTTTGGCATGATAGCGTGTTTTTTGTTAGATTTAACAACCTATTCACCATATTTTTATAGATAAAGTGTTTGCAAAGAAGGTAATATAAGTTGAAATGAGAAATATATGTAATTAATAATATAGAATCATGATTGTTATGTAATTTCCTACAAATAAGGAGGTTAAAAAATGACTCAGTACTTTAATGAACTTGCTAATCGATTTAAATGGGAGAGCAACTATCAAATTTGGATTGCTAGTATAGAACATCCTGTTTTTGAATTAATCGAGGGTGTCATGGAACGAACTATTTTGCCATTTCAGCATTTAACATCTCATAATGAGGAGATTTTTCAAAAAATTCAGAATGATAATATGTTTATTGTTTTTACATATCCGGGGAATTATCAAATTATGCTTAATTTGTATGAACATAAAACATTTACTGAAGGTGAGTTAGTCGTTTTATTTCATTACTTATATCCCTATTATACGAATGCAGCAATTAAACGAGAGAGATATAAACTAGGGAAAGTGATAGAAAGTACTCGCAGAGCTTCAGCTACCTTAAGTACAGAGGAGATTTATAACAATATTTTGTCCTATGCAATGGATGTAATTCCTAATTGTGATATCGGAACTTTATGGTGGTTTGATGAAGAGAAGCACAAATTGACGTGCAAAGCTTCTGTCGGAAATATATTAAAAGGCATTAATAAAATGGAATTTGATATAGATGAGGGGCCAGTTGGATACACCTTTAGAAAGGATGTGCCACTGTTATCCGATCAAAAGAATCATAGTATGTGGGAAACAATCGGAAATATCTCTACTGCAAACTCTAAATACTGGGACCCGTCTTATGAGTTTACTAAACAGGTAAAATCATTTTTGACGTACCCAATTAGGGTAGACGATAAAGTAGAAGGTGTTATATTTTTATGCCAAATTGTAAAGCCCTATCCGTTATCCGATGAAGATTTACATCTTTTACAAGGCTTTTCATCACAAGTAGGAATATCCATTCGTAATGCAAGACAGTACTCGCACATTAAAAACTTAAATGATGTGCTAATAAAGCGAGATGATATTCACGCAACGCTTACGAAGTTATCTATTCAAAATAAGGGCGTAGTAAAGATTGTAGAAGAGATGTCTCGAATGATGGGCAAAAATGTGCTGTTTGTTGATTTATTAGAAAATGAAATAACGCCTATTACGGCAAAACTCCCTGTTCAATTATCGTATAAAGATTTAAATGGTATTTTACAATCAGCACTAAAGCAACCGTTTTATGAGCTGAAACGCTCCGGCTATGTGACCCACATTATTTATCCAATCCGTTCAATGCAAATTACATTAGGCTGTATTATTGTAGAAAGTGCAACGCAAATTGAGCAAATGGATACCATTGTAATGGAGCAAGGACATTCCGTGTTGGCGCTTGAACTAGTTAGAAAACAAAATGATACTGCATTCTACTATAAAAAGCGGCGCGAGCTATTTTCAGAGTTAGTCAATTCTAAAGATCAGTCCATTGTTTTGCAAAAGGCCCAAGAGCTTAATATTAGCTTGCATGAGCCATGCAATGTCACTTTATTTAAACTTAGCCATTATAAAAGCCCTTATCATTTAGAAGCTTTTATCCATCGTTTAACAGCGCAATTAAAACGAGACTTATTTTCTTATATTCAGCTCCTTTATGCGTATCATGATGAAGTTACAGTTGTTATAAGTGTGAATAGCGCTACTGATAAACAGTTTCGTAAAAAATTAGAAAGCATTTGTAATGAATGGAGCAAAGAGAAAAGCGTGACGTTGAGCTGTGGATTGGGTACAACCTATCAGGATGTTTACTTTTTACCAAAAACATTTGATGAGGCAAAAACAGCATTAGCTTATTTAAATTCGAGAGGACAGCATGGATTAATAGATTATTCGCAGATTGGTGTAAATCGCTTATTTATTAAACAAGACCAGCAGGAAATTAAGCATTTTTTAGCTGAAGTGTTTGAGCCGCTCCGTACAAAGCAAAGCAAGAATAATTCATTAGAAGAAACACTAATCGTCTATATAGACACAAATCGCTCGGCGGTTAAGGCGGCTGAAATGCTACACGTTCATATTAACACGCTCTATCAACGGCTAAGAAAAATAGAAGAAGTCCTAGCTATTTCTTTTCAACAGCCTGGAGATTTATTAAAGCTACAATTAGCGTGCTATTTAAAGCAGTCTTATAGTCATTTATAGCAAGATTTATGGAGTAGGGACTTAATCTAATAGACTCTTTTATGTCGTAGTTGTCCGCTGCGGCAGCGCTTTCCGCGGGCACACCGTAAGCCGCAACCCTCGCTTGCGCGCGGGTCGTTGCGTCTTACATTGTGTGCTGTTCCCGCAGGAGTCGCCGCCTTCGCTACAAACAACTAAATATTTTTCGTGATTTTCAGAATTGTTTAAGTGCCTGGCACTCAAACAATTTGATGCACTGAGCACCCAGTTTATTAATTAAACTGGGGATTTTTTATATAAAATCCTCCATTTATTAAATGCAAACACTGTAAAAACATACATTGTACGAATTAGACTCCAAGAATAAAATAACGTTAATAAGCAGAATAATTCTTCTTTAAGAAGAAAAAATATACTTTTTAATAAAAAGAGGTGGTTAATATGAAACTGTATTGTAAATGTTGAATTTTTTAAAAGCCTTAACTTGTTGAATTGGAATAAGCGCGTACATTATATGTAATTTCCACTGCATAACAAAAAGGGGGTATTATTTTGAATTTAACATATACACAAGAAGACGAGCTCTTTCGTTTAGAAATACGAAGTTGGTTAGAAGCTAATTTACCTGAAGGATGGATAGAGGGAAGACGCAATTTACCCGAAAATGACCGACAACGAAAAGACTTTCTAAAAGCTTGGCAACGCAAGCTGATGGAAGGTGGCTGGGCTGGCATTCACTGGCCAAAGCAATATGGTGGACGTGGTGCATCGTTAATTCAAGAAGTCATTTATCAGGAAGAACTAGCGCGTGTCAAAGCGCCGCCCGTTTTGAATTTTATGGGCATTAATATGGTAGGGCCAACGTTAATCCAAATGGGCACATCTGAACAAAAAGAAAAGTACATCGACAAAATTTTAAGCGGTGAAGAAATTTGGTGTCAGGGCTTCTCTGAACCGAATGCTGGCTCGGACCTAGCGGGCTTACAAACGAAAGCGATAGAACGAGATGGAAGATGGTACATCACTGGTCAAAAAGTTTGGACGACGTATGCACACATGGCAGATAAATGTTTTATTTTAGCAAGAACAAGTAGCACTGGAAAACGCCATGAGGGAATTACAGCCTTTTTAATCGATATGCATCAGCCAGGTGTTGAAGTACGGCCAATCTATCAAATGAATGATGACCACGACTTTAATGAGATTTTCCTACAGGATGCAGTAGCGGAAGCTGCAGATGTAGTAGGTGGTGTAGGAATGGGTTGGCAAGTTTCAATGGCATTACTTAGTCATGAACGTGTAGGTGTAGCGGGTACGATTTTCCATCTGGAAAATATCTTTGAAAACTTAGTGCAGGATATGCAACGGGAGGCCGCAAATCGCAACACGGCGATTGACAATCCGCACCATGCTTCGAAGCTTGCTCAAATTTATACGCGATTACGCGCTGCATCATTGAACTATTATCGCAATTTAACGAAAACGATTGATCAAGGCTATCCTGGGCCAGAGGGATCGATTGATAAATTAGTTAGTAGTGAGCTATCGAAAGAGCTTACGAATTTTGCAGTGTCTATGCAAGGTATACAGGGTGTGCTTTGGAAAGGTGACGAAAATACTTCTGTTGATTGGCAACATCAGTATTTACAATCTTTTGGTTCAACAATAGCTGGCGGTACGACTGAAATTTTGAAAAATGTCATTGGTGAACGCATTCTAGGTTTACCAAAGGATTTAAAATAATTACGTTGTAAGGGAGGGCTAATGATGCACTTTGCATTGACAAAAGAGCAGAAACTATTTCAAACATCGCTTAGAAAATATTTAGTGGCGCAGGACAAAACACGTGCTGCCAGGTTGTTTATAACGGGTGACCTATCACACTATGAAAAAATTTGGACAGGCTTAGCAGAACTAGGGGCTATGGCAATTAATATCCCAGAGGAATATGGCGGTGCCAGTTTGTCGCAAGTAGACCTTATACCTGTTCTAGAAGAAGTTGGGCGTATTTTATTGCCTGGTGTTTATGCGGAAACGGTGGCATTTGCAACACCTCTTATTACACAATACGGGACAGCGCAACAAAAGGAGCGCTATTTACCGAAAATCGCAGCCGGAGAAGCAAAGTTTACGTTAGCGATTGCGGAGCCAGACACATGGAGCTTTGCTCAGCAGGCTATTCAGTTACAAGCAAAGCCAATTGGGGATTATTTTATTCTGAATGGCACGAAAACATTTGTTATAGATGGCGATCATGCTGATGCTATCATCGTCGCCGCCAAAACAGCTGACGACGCTATAACGCTTTTTATCGTAGATAAAGAGGATGTGCAATGGTCGACAAAACGATTGCAAGTTGTTGATGAAACAAAGGCTATAACGGAAGTGCATTTCGATAATATCCGTCTATCAAAAACGGCGGTTCTTGGAGAAATTGATAACGGTTGGTCAATCTATCAACAAGGTCAACAATCATTAAAGGCTGCCTTAGCGATGATTAGTGTAGGTAGTATGGAAGAGATTGTCGAGATGTGTGCGGAATATGCCAAGACGCGAGAGCAATTTGGCCATGCGATCGGTCGTTTCCAAGCGGTTAAGCATCGAATTGTCGAGATGAAGGTTGAGTTAGATTTAGCTAAGTCGATTGTTTATTATGCCAATTGGGCAGTTGCTGAGCAGCCGAAAGATGTTGTTACAGCAGTAGCGAGTGCGGATGCATTTGCTAAAAATGCTTTTATCGAAGTAGCAGCACATAATATCCAAATGCATGGTGGGATAGGATTTACAACAGAAATTGATTGTCATTTATTTTTGAAAAGAGCTCGTTTGTTGGAAAGCTATTTAGGTCAATTGCAAGATTCATATAATGTCATTATAAAAGCACAGGGGTGGATGCTAAATGATCAAACAGTTCAACAATCCGAAGTTTTACAATCAAACAATACCTAATGAAATTAATATTCCTCATGTACCGGTCGGTGCAATTATCAAGGGGGCAGCAAAGTATTATGGGGAGCGTGTTGCCTTTCTTTATCGCCAAAAAGAGCTAACTTACAAAGAGCTTTACAATCAAGCATTGCGTTTAGCGAATGGGCTCAAGGAGCTGGGCGTTGGCAAAGGTGATGTGGTTGCGATTCAAATGCTGAATTGTACACAATATGCTATTTCCTATTATGGTGTCGTGCTAGCAGGCGCTACGTATACACCTGTTAATCCATTATTACCGAAGGACGAATTTTTATTTCAACTACAGGATAGCGGCGCTAAAGCGTTAATCACCAATGAACAACTTTCTACTCTATGGGAAGATGTTATGCAACATTCCAAAATTAAAAAAGTTATTGTGACGGGCGATGTAGAGGTGGCTTCTTTAGAACAATGCCTAGACACAACGTCTTACGGTGAAGATGTTGTAAGTTTCAATCACTTTATTAATGACCATGAAGCGCTTGAATTTACTGTTGATATTGATGTTACAGAAGATCTTGCGCACATTGCCTATACGGGTGGGACAACAGGGAAACCAAAAGGCGTTATGATTACACATAAAAACTTAATTAGTAACATTTTGCAATCCGCCGCTTGGTCTTCGGCAGCGTTGGCACAAGTAGATGACGATGGTGCATTAACGGTCAATATTGTGGAGCAAGATACAAACGAATATTTGAAGCACTATCCAACTTTACCGGGTACCAATGTTCGTCTTAGCCCTGCACCGATGTATCATGGGGCGGGTACAATGGGTGGTTTAGCGTACGGGGTACTTTTGGGGGCAACTTCTATTTTATTCGACCGTTTTATCCCAGAAGAATTTTTAGCAGATTTAGAACGTTATAAAATAACAGAGTTATCGGGCGCTCCAGCTATGTTTAACTTCTTATTGATGCATCCGAACATTGAAAAGCATGATTTCTCCAGCGTTCGGACAATTAATTCAGGCGCGGCACCAATCGCGATGGAAACGATGAAGCTCCTTATCAAATATTTCCCGAACGCGGTTGTAACAGAGGGCTACGGTTTAACAGAGTGTACAGCTAGTGCTGTGCAAAGTGTTGGATTTTATGATGGAGAACGGAAGTTGGGGACAGTAGGATTACCTATTTATAATACAAAGGTCAAATTAATGTCAGTTGATGAACAAGGTCAAGAAATAACGGAAGCTGGTCAACGTGGAGAAGTATGTATCAAGGGACCGCAAGTAATGAAAGGCTATTTCAATAATCCGGAAGTGACAGCAGAAACTTTAATCGACGGTTGGTTGCACACAGGTGATATTGGTATTTTTGATGAAAATGGTTTCTTGTCTATAGTCGATCGTAAAAAAGATATGTTGATCTATAACGGCTATAACGTTTATCCACGCCAAATTGAAGAACATCTTTACGAGCATCCAGCTGTTGCAGCAGCTATTGTTGTCGGCATTCAAGATCCGAATGTAGGGGAAAAGCCAAAAGCATTTGTTGTATTAAAACATGGGGTCTCTACAACTGAAGAAGACATTATGCATTTCGTAAACGAAAAAGTTGTCCATTATTCACGTATACGCGAACTTGAATTTATCGATCAATTACCGATGACAGCTGCCGGGAAAATTTCGAAAATTCAATTAATAGAAAGAGAGAAAACACGTCTAAATCAAGTATAGGGGGTTAGCAGATGTTTGAAGCAGTCATAGTAGATGCCATTCGTACTCCAATGGGCAAACGCAACGGAAGCTTAGCGAATGAGCATCCTGTTGATTTATTAGGCTTTGTGTTAAAGGCAATTATTGAACGCAATCATTTAGATCCAGCGATTGTCGATGATGTGATTGTCGGTTGTGTAGATCAAGTAGATGAACAATCATCAAATATTGCCCGCAATGCGTGGCTTGCCGCAGGGCTCCCTATATCAGTCCCGGGCACAACTATTGATAGGCAGTGTGGCTCTAGCTTGCAAGCTGTGCATTTTGCTGCACAAGGCATTATGGCTGGTAGCTATGATGTGGTGATTGCCGCGGGAATTGAATCGATGTCACGAGTGCCAATCGGTTCTTCCGCTCGCGATGGTAAAACACCGATGACGAAAAGTCTATTTGAAAAATTCGATTTACAAGGTTATGGCTTTAATCAATTTGCTGGCGCTGAACTAATTGCACAAGAAATCGGTTTAACAAGAGAGCAAATTGATGAATATAGTGCAAGCTCACATCAACGAGCGGCAACAGCGCAACGTAAAGGCTATTTTGCTCATGAAATTATTGCTGTGCCAATACAGGATGCACAAGGCAATGTGTCTGTTTTTGACAAGGATGAAACAATTAGACCAGATACTTCAGTTGAACAATTAGCAAATCTCAATCCTGTTTACGAAGGACTAAAAACAGTGACGCCTGGCACAGCGAGCCAAATCTCGGACGGTGCTAGTGCGGTGTTGATTGTTAGCAAAGAAGCAGCTGAAAAATATGATTTGCGTCCACGTGCGAGATTTATTGCGTTCTCGGTTGTCGGTACAGATCCTGTTGCTATGCTAAAGGGTCCGGCTGTCGCAACGCAAAAGGTGCTCGAAAAAGCAGGGTTAACGAAAGATGATATTCATTTAGTAGAAATTAATGAAGCATTTTCGTCTGTTGTGCTACGTTGGCAGCATGAAACAGCTATTCCACTAGAAAAGGTTAATGTCAACGGTGGTGCGATCGCATTAGGACATGCACTTGGTTCAACAGGAACAAGGCTTGTTGTTACATTACTCAATGAATTAGAAAGACGGCAAGAGCGCTATGGACTCGTGACCATTTGTGAGGGGCCAGGCATGGCAAATGCTTTAATAATAGAACGGTGTGAATAGGGAGATGAAAACATGGATTTTAACAATAGAGCAGTAGTTGTAACAGGTGGGGGATCGGGTTTAGGTGAAGCAACAGCTAGAATGATTGCTGAGCAAGGTGGATTTCCGATTATTTTAGACTTAAACGAAGAAAAGGGTCATGCCATCGCAATGGAGTTAAACGGTCTATTTGTGAAAACAAATGTGACGAAGGAAGAAGACGTGCAACAGGCTATTAATATGGCGCTCGAAAAATATGGGGCTATTCATGGGGTTGTCAATTGTGCAGGTTTAGGTACATCTACAAGGGTAGTAGGGAAAAAAGGGATTTTTCCATTAGATGAATTTAACTTTGTTGTACAAGTAAATTTAGTAGGAACATTTAACGTCATTCGTTTAGCAGCAGCTGCAATGGCTAATAACGATGCAAACGATTTTGGAGAAAAAGGTGTTATTGTGAACACAGCATCCGTAGCAGCGTTTGAAGGACAAATTGGTCAAGCTGCCTATGCTGCTTCGAAGGCAGGAATTGTTGGGATGACATTGCCAATCGCCCGCGACCTTGCCAGCCATGGTATTCGTGTTATGACCATCGCACCAGGCATTTTTAATACACCTTTAATGGCAATGGCGCCTCAAGAGGTGAAAGACGCATTAGGTAAGCAAATTCCGTTCCCACCGCGCTTAGGTGAAGCATCTGAATTTGCCCATTTAGTAAGGTCGATTTTTGAAAATCCAATGTTAAACGGTGAAACGATTCGCTTAGACGGTGCAGTACGAATGGGTCCGCGATAAAAGGAGGATGGCAAAATGACATTAGAAACGATGACGGTTGAAAAATTAGAAAATGGTGTTCATGTTGTAACGATTAATAATCCACCGGCAAATACATTAAACTTAAGCATTCAAAATGACTTATTAAAAATTATTGAAAATGTAAAAAAAGATGCCTCAATTCGTGTGCTAGTTTTTAAATCTGCGCATCCGAAAATTTTTATTGCAGGGGCTGATTTAGGGCAGATGAGTAATACGGATGGCCCTATTGATTACGCAGATGGTGCAAAACAGTTACAGGATATTTTTAATGCTTTAGAGCAATTGCCGATCCCAACGATTGCCGCAATTAATGGCCATGCACTTGGTGGTGGTTGCGAATTTGCACTGGCGTGTGATTTCCGTATTATGGGTGGCGGTACAATTGGTTTGACAGAGGCTTCACTTGGCTTATTGCCAGCTGCAGGTGGCACACAACGTTTACCACGCTTAATTGGGGGCGCAAAAGCTCGTGAGTTAATGTTCTTTAGTAAGCGCTTAAATGCGGCTGAGGCACAAGCGATAGGACTTGTGACAAAAGCTGTTGAACCAGCAGCACTAGATGAAGAGGTATACCAGTTTGCCAATACGCTAGGTCAAGGAGCCATTAAAGCAATTGGTTTAATTAAAGAGAGTATTTTAGCTGTCGATAGCACGCTAGAAGAGGGGTTAAAAGTAGAACGGGAAGCGTTTGCTAAAACGTTTTTAACTGGTGAACCTGAAGAGGGTATGAAAGCCTTTTTTGAGAAGCGAGCACCTAATTTTTCACAGCAATTAACAACATAGAAATCTATGGGGCGTGACAATGATGTCATCGCCCTTTTAACAAATAAAGGGGGAGCAAGCATGTTACTAAATGGATTGAAAGTATTAGATTTTTCAGCGCTTTTACCAGGACCATTTGCGACAATGATGCTGGCTGATTTGGGCGCTGAGGTAGTGCATATTACAAAACCAGCTACAGGTGAAGGACGCTGGATTGTCGATGATTATTTACAACGATCAAAAAAATCGTTAGCTGTGAATTTAAAAGATCCAACGGTTATCAATCATTTGAGAGAGTTAGTGGCACACTATGATATTGTTGTGGAACAATTTCGACCGGGCGTAATGGAGCGGCTTGGCCTAGGGTATGAGGCTTTGAAAGAAGTGAATCCAAACATTATTTATTGTTCTATTTCCGGTTATGGGCAAACAGGTCCTTATAAGGATAAAGGTGGGCATGATATAAATTATGTCTCTTTAGCAGGTATTCATGGCTATTCCGGTAGTCAACAACAAGGTCCTCCGAATCTTGGTATTCAAATTGCAGATTTAGCGGGAGGCTCTTTACATGCGGTTGTCGCCATTTTAGCCGCTGTCATTTATCGTACAAGGACAGGGGAGGGGCAACATTTAGATATTAGTATGACAGACTGTGCGTTAGCATTAAATGCATTAGCGGCACCTGAATTTTTAGTGCAAGGAAAGCCATTAGAACGTGAACAAATGATGCTTAACGGCGGAAGCTTTTACGGTCATTTTGAAACGCAGGATGGACGCTATATGTCAGTTGGCAGCATAGAGCCTAAATTCCGCCAAGCTTTATGTATGGCCATTAATCGTCAAGATTTATTGCCGTTAGTGATGAGCTATAAGCCGGCAGATGAATTAGCATTTAAGCAGCAACTAGCGGAAATTTTTAAGGCAAAAACATATGCACAATGGGTAGAAATTTTTGCTAAAACTGATGCGTGTGTGGAACCGGTATTATCTTTTGAAGAAACGGTGACACACCCACTATTCCTTGCACGCAATATGTTTGTTGATATTACACAAGAAGATGGAACGATACAAAAACAGCTAGCCTGCCCTATTAAGTCTAATGTCTTTCAGCCAGTATATACAGCAGCCTGTGCAGTTATAGGGGAACATAACGAGGACATTCTTGGATTGCCTATTAAATAACAGAATACTTTATGTACGTAATCGTAGACGCTCATAAAGGTAACTTCGTAATGAATCGAAGTTATTTTTATGAGCATTTTATGTCTATATGTTAATTTATGTAGAAAATAAGCTATACTTGTATTTACAATGAAAGAAAAGGAGCATGTACATGCTAACATTTGAACAAAAACAAGCGATAATTGAATCGTTTTCTGAATTAACGAAGAAAGAAATTTCGATGAAACGAGTGAATTATCATTTTATGGACAGTTTGTTTGAAAAAACGATTGTCGTAGAAAAATTACATCCGAACGGCAATGGTTTTGTCTTTGTCGGTGATTTATTGCGCTATGAAAATGAGGCAAATGATAAAGGGTTAGTCAATATTCGTGATTACGATGAACAGCAGTTACGTGCCATTATTGAAGATGCCATTACGTATTTAGGTGAGGAACAAGAAGAAGAAGAACCGATTATTGAAACTTGGCGTAATCGTGAAGGAGATCAATTGGAGCTTGCTTTTGAGCAACGTTCATGGAATGTCTATCACCGCGATAATTTAGAAGAAGCCTTTGGCACATATGAAGCTGCAAAAGAGTATTTACTGGAAGAAGGCTTTCGTAAAAAGAACTAAGTAATATGGGGGAAATGAAATGAGCGGTAAAAAATTGGTGGGGATTGTCATTGTTGTTTTAATTATTGCATGTTTATTTTCTGTTTTTACGATTCAAAATTTCTATAAAAACAATGAAGAACAGCCAAATAGCGAAAATCGTGAAATTAATAAGTCAAAAAGTTTGAATTTAATTTTACCACAGGCTACAATTATCTCGAATTCAAGATAATTGAAAGGTGATGTGTTCATGCAACATATATTTCATAAAGGAACAGATGAAACAAAACCTACCTTGTTATTATTACACGGTACAGGTGGAGATGAGCATTCTTTACTTAGCCTTGCAAAGGAAATTGATGCTACGGCCAATGTTTTAAGTGTTCGTGGTAATGTATTAGAAAATGGTATGCCTCGATTTTTCCGCCGTTTAGCTGAAGGTGTTTTTGATATAGAAGATTTAATTTTCCGTACGCAAGAATTACAAAGCTTTTTGGCAACAGCTGCACAGCAATACGGTTTTGATCGTACACGCATTGTAGCACTTGGCTACTCTAATGGGGCAAACATTGCTGCAAGTTTATTATTCCATTTTGAAGATGCATTAGCGGGTGCGATTTTACATCATCCGATGGTGCCAAGACGTGGAATTGAACTTCCTTCATTACCGAATACGCCTGTATTTATTGCAGCCGGAACAAATGATCCAATGTGTTCAGCACAGGAATCGGAGGATTTAGAGTCGCTATTATCTGGTGCAGGCGCTACTGTAACAACAGCATGGTTTAACTACGGTCACCAGCTAACAATGCCTGAAGTAGATGCAGCAAGAGAGTGGTATCGTAAATATTTTTAAAACGTAAAATCCGAGAACGATGTCAATAGACGTTCTCGGATTTTTTGTTTAAATCATTACTTCTTTTTAGCAAATGGTAGCCACCAATTCCAATCGCCAAATAGTTTCATAAGACTTGGAACAAGCATAAGACGAATGATGGTAGCGTCAATGGCGATGGCAATAGCAATACCAACACCGATTTGTTTGACTGGCATGACGTCGGTAAAAGCAAATGCGCCTGTAATAACAATCATAATAAGGGCAGCAGATGTAATAATACGGCTTGTCGATGTGAGCCCTTCTACGGTCGCATGCGTATTATCCAAACCTTTGTGATATTCCTCTTGTATACGAGAGATTAAAAATACTTCATAGTCCATACTTAAGCCAAATACAAGGCAAAATACAATGACTGGAATGATCAGGACAATGGTTCCGGCTTCAATTCCAAAATGTCCATATTGGAAAATATAAACGAGTATCCCAAATGCAGAGGATAGCCCGATGATATTCATAATAATCGCCTTGAGCGGAATGAGCACCGAACGGAAGGCAAGCATTAAAATAAAGAACGTTGACACGATAATGATTAACACAGCGAACACTATTTTATTGGCAATTTCATCGAAAATCTCTTGATTAAATTTACCTTGTCCACCTAGTTTAAAATCGACGTTTAAATCTTTATCCATCCATGTTCTTGCAAATTTTTGCGCGGCAGAAGACGAACCCGCTACGTTTAATGTAATAGGAATAAATAATTGTGTATCTTTAGAAAAAGTATTTAGTATTGGTTTTAATTGTTCTGCCACTTGTGGTGTTTCTAATGAAGCGGTTAATTCTTCTGGTGATTTCAAGTTGGCCGTTGTATATATAGTTGATACGTTATCAACGAGTGGGTCGTCTAGTAACTTTTCTTGTATATCAAAAAGTAGCTTTCGTGCCTGCTCGTCCTCCCAGCCTTCTTTACGTTCAGCAAGTAAATATAAAACCGAAGTATCACCGAGCCCAAATGTTTCATCTAATTTATCATAAGCCGCTCGTGCTTCGTATTTGGTTGGTAACGAATCCACTTGTGGTATAGCTAGTTTAATATCCTTTAATGGAATCATACCGATACCTAGTAACAATAAAGCAACAATGACTATCGCTACAGGTCGCTTCATGACAAAGCCAGCAAAACTGCGCCAACGATTCGTCCCACTAGGTTTTACACGTAATATGCGCCATTTATTAAGGTGATCTCCAAGCATCATCATAGTAGCAGGCAATAAAGTAAGACCTGAAAGTACTGCGAATAAGACAACGATTGTACCGCCAAGTGCAATATTGCGGAATATTTCAACGTCGATAACAACCATGGCACCAAGGCCAATCATGACACAAACAGCAGAAAATATAATGGAACGGCCAGCTGTTTGAATAGCAATTTGTATCGCTTCGGCAATGGTTGTATGGCCTCGTTCTTCACGGTAGCGATTAATAAATAGTAGAGCGAAATCAATACTGAGGGCAAGCCCTAGCATCGGTACAATATTTAAGACAAAAATAGATAAATTAACACTACCACTAAGCAATGTTAACAGCCCAAATGCTGTGACCACAGTAACGACACCGATAATAATCGGCAAAATGGCAGCGACTACAGTACCGAAAGCAAGTAATAGCACGACAATAGCAATTGGTAAACCGATTGCTTCAGCAGAAGCTAAGTCTTTTTGGCTAGCTTCGTTTATATCTTCTGAAATGACAGGGCCACCAGTTATACTAATGCCATCTGCTTCAACTAATGAGCGGACTTCTTTTACGGTTGTAGGTAAATCTTCAATGTTATTTTTGAAATGTACCATGGCATAGGCAAGGCCATTCTTTTTTAGTGAAGGATCATCTAACGGCGACTGGATTGAATGAATTTCTTGAATGTCCTCCAGTTTTTGTAAAGTATTTTCGATTTTTTTATCGTTTGCTTGGTCAAAAACAACCATTATTGTTTCAGCAGGTAAGTCGAATGTTTTTGCTAGTTCATTTGTGACGTAGGTATGATCAGCTTCAACGAAAAAGCCATCCCCATGTAGCTTGCTAGGCAGTTGTATAGCGAATACAGCCATTGCAATAAAAATAACAATCCAAATTGCGACGATGGCTTTTGCATGTCCAGTAATAAAAGCTGAAAATTTTTTCATAATGTGAAAGCATCCCCCTTTTAAACTAGTGTAAAGGATGTGTCGGTTTTTGTCGTGTGACAAAGTAAAAACGCTAGCGATGAATTGTACGAGAATTGTGTGAGTGCCTGGCACTCCTATCCACTGCGCTTTCCGCGGAGCAGCGTGAGGATTCCGCGAAATAGCGTGAGAATTCCGCGGAGTAGCGGGAGAATTCCGCGAAGCAGTGTGAGGATTCCGCGAAATAGCGTGAGGATTCCGCGGAGTAGGGTGAGAATTCCGCGGAGCAGGGCTAGAATTCCGCGGAGCAACGCGAGAATTGTGTCAGTGCCAGGCACTCCAAAAGGAAGCACTAAAAATGTATTTCAAAAAACGGCACTGACTGTTGGAATTAAACAGTCAGTGCCGCAGTCTTTAGAAGAATAACGATAATATAAAGTAAATAACAGATGCCATAACAGCTGAAATTGGCATTGTAATAATCCAAGTAGTTACAATTTTACGAGCCATTCCCCAGTTTACACCGCGTACACGTTGTGCTGAGCCAACGCCCATGATAGATGAGGAAATAACGTGTGTTGTCGATACTGGTAAATGAACTAATGTCGCACCGAAAATAACTGTCGCAGAAGCTAAATCTGCTGCAACGCCATTTACAGGGCGAATTTTCATAATTTTACCGCCGACCGTCTTAATGATTTTATAACCACCGATTGAAGTACCTAGACCCATAGCAATTGCCGCAGCAGCTCGAACCCAAAAAGGAATATCATCCCCAGTGTGTAAGCCCCCAGCGATTAACGCCATTGTCATAATACCCATTGCTTTTTGCGCGTCGTTTGTACCGTGTGTAAACGATTGAATAGCCGCTGTGAAAATTTGCATTGTACGGAAGCCTTTATTCGTACGATAGAGATTTAAGTTTTTAAACCATAATTTAAACAGTGACATCATCAGAAAACCGGCGCAAATTGCGATGATTGGTGAAAATACTAAAGCCATAATAATTTTTGTAAAACCACCATAGTTAAGTACGCCAAAGCCTGCAGAAGCAACTGCTGCACCGGCAATTGAACCAATCAATGTATGTGAAGAACTTGATGGAATACCAAAGTACCAAGTAAGGAGGTTCCAAATAATAGCTGAAATTAATGCGGCTAAAATAACGACAGAACCAGTTGTATCTCCTTCAAAGGCATTTAAAGAGAATGGATCTACAATATCTTTTGTTAGAGCCTTTGCTACACCTACGAAAGTAATAGCACCGATGAAGTTCATCGTCGCCGCCATTATAATGGCAACACGTGGGGGCAATGCTCTAGTTGAAACCGAAGTTGCGATAGCATTTGCTGTATCGTGAAAACCGTTGATAAAGTCAAATGTTAGGGCAAAGATGACGACCAATACGGTTAGAATAATTATTGTATTCATTGTAAGTGACCCACTCCTAATTACGCGTTACGCATGATAATTGTTTCCATTGTGTTGGCAACGTTTTGACAATAATCAGCGATATCCTCTAGTTGTTCATAAATATCTTTAAACTTAATGATGCGGATTGGATCTTTTTCATTTAAAAACAATTGTTTGATAGAAGTTCTTTGTACTTCATCACATTCACGCTCATAGTCTTTTATTAAAATGGCATGTGGGCGCATGCCGATCAGATTCTTTTTCTTTAACTCTTCAGTTGCTTTGACAATTTCGTCGGCACTTTTAGAAATATAGCCTAAGAAAATACGCATTGCTTCGTCTACCTCTGTTAAGGAGAACATTTCAAAGTGAGCAATACAATGCTCCGTACCATCTAACACATCGTCCATACGAATGGCGAACTCTAAAATATCTTCTCGTTCGATCGGTGTCATAAATGATTTGTTTAGCATCACGATTAGTTCATGAATAAGTTTATCGCCAGCTGTTTCGTAATTTTTCATTGTAATGCTAATCTCTTTTAAGTCAGCTACACTATTAATACGAAAATCATTTGCATAATGGACGGCCTCTCTCATATTTTCAGCAATTTTATGCAATGCCACAAAGAAAGGGTCTTGTTTTTTTGAGTTAAGCATGTAAATAGAATCCTCCTGGATGTATATAAAATAATCGACCTTTAAACTTTACTATCATAACAAAATCTTACGAATATCTACATAAAATTTATCTTCCCGATATAAAACTTTACAATCCTGTAATATACATTTTGTTCACAATTTGCTGTGTTGTCTGTGTATTTATTCCTATTAGTACAGGAAAATGCCTATATAATAAGCTTTTTTGTGAAAAAAATAGTCTGTTTAGTACAGAAAATAGCATTTACAATCACTTGGTTATACTTGATGGTTAAATTGAATTGTAAACGCAATGTAAAGAAACACCCTTTAATATAGTGTTCCCTATTTTCTTAAGAATATCTTCATTTTTATCCTTCGATATTATTAAGAATTATTTTCTACAATGTAGAAAGTACGAGAAAGGGGCGTCTAGTCAAAAATGATTCAAGTCGAGAACTTACAACATACATTTTTAATTGGTAAAAAAGGTAAGGAAAAGCATGTGCCGGTATTAAAGGGCGTAAATTTTGAAGTGAAAAAAGGAGAAATCGTTGCGATTGTCGGCAAAAGTGGATCAGGAAAATCTACATTGCTACAAATTTTAGCGGGATTTATGAAAGCTGAACATGGCTCTATTCGTGTTAATGGGCAGCAGACGGCAAAGCTTACTGAAACAGAAAGTGCGGCTTTTCGTTTGCGTCAGTTCGGATTTATTTTTCAAAACTTTCAACTCATGCCGGGATTAACAGCATTTGAAAATATAGAGTTACCTTTGAAATTGCAAGGAACAAGCAAAGGTGTACGAAAAGAAAAAGTGAAAAAAATGATGGACAAAGTTGGATTAACAGCAGTGGCAGACCATTATCCAAATGAATTATCGGGCGGTCAACAACAGCGTGTAAGTATTGCTAGAGCATTGATTACAAATCCGCCAATATTGCTGGCTGATGAGCCAACGGGCAGTTTAGATTCTGAAACAGAGCAAGATATTTTACTCCTCATTCAAAGCTTAAATCGTGAGCTTGGCTTAACCTTTGTCATGATTACGCACGATGAAGAAGTAGCAACCATTGCCCATCGACGTTTCCGAATGTCTGATGGCGAGCTTATGAAGGAGGATATATAAGATGATTTGGAAAGATCAATTAGATTTTGTATTACAACATATAAAGAAAAATAAATTACGTGTATTTATGACAGTATTGGCTGCGACAATGGGCTGTGCATTTTTAATTGTCCTTGCATCTGTAGGCTTTGGATTACAGGATTCCATTCGTAACGAAATACTATCAGATGAAAATGTCACAAAGATACAAGTATATGATGGTTCACAATTTACAGAGCAACAAAGAGATGAAATAAAGTCTATTGAACATGTCAATACTGTGCTTGAAACCATTAAGGTTAATGCAATAGCGCACTCATTTTTTGAAGATCGTGATGCAAACTCTAACTTAATTTTAACGAATATGAAAGATTTTAAGGATGTCACGGGGAAACTTGCGAAAGGGAAGTATCCAACAAAGCCAAATGAAATTATTGTTGGCTATCATTTTGCCCAAACACTATTAAATGATGCAGACCGCAAGGCTATTGAAGAAAAAAGTAAAAAGGCTGAAAGAGAAGGAACGTATTATGATGGCAATGAGGAAGGATATAAACAGTCTATTATTGGTAAAGAAATTGAATTATCTTTAATATCAAATTCAATGGAAGCGTCTGAGACGGACAAGGTCAAATATACGATTGTCGGTGTGACGAAAAAGCCTTCTTATGATTGGCTTATTGACAATACAGTTTATATCGATTCGCAGCACAAAGCAGTACTTGGCAGTAGCCTTGCAGCATTAGATAATGTACCAGAAGATGAGGTATTTAATTCAGAATTTAACATTTATGCAGAGAGCTTAGAATATGTAAAACCTATTTTAGAGACGCTAAAAGACAAAGGCTATAATGTATATTCAGTGACAGAGCAATTAGATCAAATGGATGTATTTTTCCTAGTGTTAAAAATTGGTTTAATTTTTGTTGGCACAATTGCGGTCTTAATCGCCTCTATCGGTATTTTTAATACGATGACAATGGCGGTTACAGAGCGTACACGTGAAATTGGCGTATTAAAAGCAATCGGTGCAAGTCCGAAGCTGATTCAACGCTTATTTTTAATGGAAAGCATATTTATCGGTGTTTTAGGTACTGTTATTGCCGTTGCCATTTCATATGCTATTAGCTTTGCGGCAAATGCAGTATTACCGTTAATTTTAAAAGCTGCCACAGGCGAAGATGCGTTTAGTACGTCTGATATTACATTTTCACTTATTCCGTGGCAACTAGTTTTGACTGCATCAGCCATCAGTATTGGCGTTGCCATGATTTCAGGCTACCGACCAGCTCGTAAAGCAACAAAAATCGATGTTATTCAAGCATTGCGACAAGAACTATAAAAGAACCCGAGGCACATAATGCGCCTCGGGTTTTCATAGTTTATAAATAAGCTGTTAATTCATTTGCCAAAAATGGCTTTGCATTCAACAATGTTACAAAAGCGTCGTACTTAGCACGTTGCTGAGCACTTGGCTTTTTACCAGTATAATACGCTCGAATTAAAATGTTTTTCGGCGTATTTTCCATGTCGATAAATTCTAGCAATTGCGCTTCATAGCCAACAAGCGATAAAATTTCTGCACGAATGGAATCCGTTGCAAGTGCGGCAAAGCGTTCGCGGACAAGGCCATGCTGTAGCATAATATCGAGTGCGGGCGTATCCAGTTGACGGTTTAGCTCATGCTGGCAACAAGGTACGCTTAAAATAACACTTGCACCCCATTTCACTGCGCGTGATAATGCCATATCTGTTGCAACATCACAAGCATGTAGCGTCACGACCATGTCTACATTGGATTCATCATTATAGTCATTAATATCCCCAACTAAAAACTCAAGTTGCTCGTAGCCTAAATCCTGTGCAATATGAGAGCATTCCTCGATAACCTCTTTTTTTAAATCTAAGCCAGTAACGCGGATATCCAAACCTTTTTCAATTTTTAAGTAATGGTATAAGGCAAACGTTAAATAAGATTTCCCTGAACCAAAATCTAAAATGCGCACTTGGCGATCTTTTGGCAAATAGGCTAAGGCATCGTCGATAAATTCAATGAAGCGATTAATTTGCTTGAATTTATCGTACTTTTGTTTTTTCACTTTTCCTTCTTCGCTTTGCACGCCTAAGCGAATTAAAAAAGGATAGGGGGTGGAATCATCAAGTAAATAGTTTTTCTTACGATTATGCGATAAGTTTACTGCCTTTGGCGCAGCTGCTTTATCAGATTTCCATAATACTTTGTTCTTTTTTGATAATTGGACCTGCACTTTTTCGTCAATAAAGTCGAGATGTGCTTGACGGAAGTCATCAAAAAATTGTTCAAGCTTCGCGGGGAAATCAGCTAATAAGATGTTGTCATGTTTTAAAATGCGCTCATATTGGTATTCAATTTGTACATGATAAGCATCTTTTAGCATCACTGGTTTTAGTTTAATACGTTTAATTTCATTAGACTTCATACGAGGTTGACTAATGGTAGCTGCCACGAGTTGTTGTTGTGAAAATCGCTCTTGTAGCTCGGCTTTCATTTCTTCAAATGTCATTTTATTTCGCCTTCTTCGTTGTGTAATAGATGGCATTAGTGTAACACAATTTTCAATATGCATTGTTGTTTTACATGTCAAATAATGAGTAAAGCAAATATTCAGAAAAGAAATTTCGTTTTTAAACATTTTACGGTATATTAATGGTGAAAAGTTTTTTGAAGGTAAATAATTATTGTGGATAGGAGGAAGACATATGTCGGATAACACTTATCAGCTTATCGCTATTATTATTTATATGATTACAATGCTAGGCATCGGTTGGTATGCATTTGTCAAAACTTCAAACTTAACGGATTATATGCTAGGTGGTCGTTCGTTAGGGCCTGCTGTTACAGCACTTAGTGCAGGTGCTGCCGATATGTCTGGCTGGCTTTTAATGGGACTGCCAGGAGCAATTTATTTATCAGGGCTTGTTGAAGCATGGATTGCAATCGGTTTAACGATCGGTGCCTATTTAAATTGGATGTTTGTTGCACCGAGATTACGAGTTTATACGCAAGTTTCAAATGACTCTATAACAATTCCAAGTTATTTGGATAATCGATTACGAGATCAGACGAAATTGATACGAATTGCTTCGGGGTTGATTATTTTATTATTTTTCACATTTTATGTTTCTTCAGGAATGGTAGCAGGAGGCAAGTTTTTTGATAGTTCATTTGGCTATGAATACCATACTGGTTTATTAATCGTATCGGGTGTAGTCGTTGCCTATACATTGTTTGGTGGCTTTTTAGCGGTGAGTTATACAGACTTTTTGCAAGGTTTAATTATGTTTTTAGCACTTATAACTGTACCGTTATTCGGGTTATTTTTAACAGGTGGGCTTAGTGAAACAGTGGCATCGATTAAAGCTGTAAACCCAGAGCATTTAAATTTATTGCCGGCAACAGCAACTGCGGCAGCAATTATTTCATCACTTGCTTGGGGGCTAGGTTATTTTGGGCAACCGCATATAATCGTACGTTTTATGGCAATTAGTTCGGTCAAGGAGACGAAACAGGCTCGTCGTATAGGGATTGGTTGGATGATTTTAAGTCTTGCTGGTGCGCTGGCAACTGCATTAGTAGGCGTAGCTTATTACCAACAAAACGCAGGCGAATTAAAAGATGCTGAAACCGTGTTTATTGTACTCGGCCAAATTTTGTTCCATCCATTTATTGCAGGGATCATGTTGGCTGCCATTTTAGCAGCGATTATGAGCACCATTTCTTCGCAATTAATTGTTACATCTTCAGCGCTCGTTGAGGATATTTACAAGGCGTTGTTTAATAAATCTGCGGACGACAAACATTATGTCTTTATTGGGCGTATGGCAGTTTTAATAGTAGCTATTATTGCGGCCATATTAGCTTGGAATCCTGAAAATTCTATTTTAAATTTAGTAGGATTTGCTTGGGCAGGCTTCGGTGCTGCATTCGGTCCAATTATTTTATTATCATTATATTGGAAGCGATTGACGAACTACGGAGCGCTAAGCGGCATGGTGTTAGGAGCGGCAACCGCCTTTATTTGGGGGAAAATAGATTCGCTTTCCTCAACGCTTTACGAAATCGTACCGGGCTTCATCGTTTGTTTAGTAGTAGCGATTATTGTTAGTATGGTGACATATAAACGAAATGAAGAGATTGAAGATGAATTCAATCGCAGTGTCACAATGCTAAAAGAAGAACAAGGGAAATAACGAACGATAAGGTAGTTTATTGCAAATAGGAGGCAAGCTACGCTCAATAACTTCTATTGAATTTCCTACACCTTCGAAAAACAAAGTGGTGTAGCTTGCCAATCATTATATAAGATAAGAAGTAAAAGGAATCCATCTATCGTTTTCAATGCGCCCAATTTTCTAGGGCGCATTTATTATTAGTAAATAGATGGAGCGATGATGAAAATGCAACGCCATGGTGGTCTGAAACAATGTCGACTAAAAGGCACTTTTTGGGGCATTATATGGTAAGATGAAGAAAATTTGCTGTAGCGTCACCAAGGCGTTGGTGGGAGGATATGGATGGAAAAATTGAAAGAAGTAGATGTTTTACAAGAAAAGGCCATACTTGTTGGCGTAAATTTACGCAACGATAAGCATTTTGAGTATTCAATGGAAGAGCTAACAAATTTGGCGGAAGCATTAAATGTGGAAGTCGTAGGTGTTGTCACACAAAACTTGGAGCGTGTCACATCTTCGCATTATGTTGGAACAGGGAAAATTGAAGAAATCAAAAGCTTTTATGATGAAGCACAAGCCAATCTGGTCATTTTTAATGATGAATTATCACCTTCACAAATCCGTAATTTAGAGCGAGATTTAGAAACGAAAGTAATCGATCGAACGATGTTAATTTTAGATATTTTTGGTCGCCGTGCTAAAACGCGTGAAGCGCAAATGCAAGTAGAGTTGGCGCAACTTCAATATATGTTGCCGCGGTTAGTCGGTTTACATGCTTCTTTAAGTCGACAAGGTGGTGGCACTGGCGGCGGTTTTAAAAACCGTGGAGCTGGTGAAACGAAACTTGAGCTAGATCGACGTAAAATTGAAGATCAAATTTCCAAAATAAAAAAAGATCTGGAGCAAGTGAAGGAGCAGCGCGAGACACAGCGTAAACAACGTCGGAAAAATGCTGTCCCTGTTGTCTCAATTGTCGGCTATACGAATGCCGGTAAATCGACGATTATGAATCAATTACTTGCTAAAATTGGACAAGAGGATCACAAGCAAGTATTTGAAAAAGATATGCTGTTTGCTACGCTTGAAACGTCTGTCCGTTATATCGAATTGCAAGATAAGAAGTCATTTTTATTAACAGATACTGTTGGCTTTGTTAGCAAATTGCCGCACCATCTTGTAAAGGCATTCCGCTCGACATTAGAAGAAGCCCGTGATGCTGATCTTTTACTACATGTTGTGGACGTATCCAATGCTGAGCATGGCTTTATGATGGATGTTACAAATGAAACGTTACAGGCAGTTGGTGTTGAAGGGATTCCTACTATATATGTGTATAATAAAGCGGACTTAGCCAATGTACCGTATCCTGTAATAAGTGGGGATAATATTTGGATTTCTGCAAAGCAGGGCAATGGTTTAGATGAACTATTACAAATTATACGCCAGCATATTTTTTCTGATTATGTCACATGTCAAATGCTTATACCTTATGAGCAAGGGAATGTTGTATCTTATTTAAATGAACATGCAACGATTTTTGAAACGGCATATGAAGAAAATGGTACATTACTTAAGCTTGAAGCAAAAGAAGCGGATTATGCAAAATATCAACATTTTGTTGTGAAATAAACTTTCGCCCATAAAAGACGAATAACATATGAAAAATTTGCTTGGTCATACATCTTTATGCATCGAAATAGCACTTATTGATAAAAATCAACGGTCATGATTGCCGTTGATTTTTTAATTTGTAGTAAAAATAGGAGGCTTGGAAAATAAAATATTTCAAAATAATTTATTAGTAATCTCTTTTTTGGGGAATAGAAAGAGTGAGAAAACGTAGATATTTCAATATATTTAATAAAATATTAATTTATAGGTCAGAATATAATGAATAATGACAAATTTTCAACATTTTTTAAAACTCTTGCTAAAGTAATAAAAACGCTTTAGTATGATGAAACATAGTTTTTTATCCTATCAATGGGGAACAATATTTTTAAGGAATAATGAAAGTGGGAGAGGATATTGTTATGTCTAATAAAGATGAAATTGTAAAATCTGTCCCTCAAAATGGATTTGTCGGACACCCTAAAGGGCTCTTTACATTATTTTTCACAGAATTCTGGGAGCGATTTTCATACTACGGAATGCGCGCGATCTTAATTTTCTTCATGTATTATGAATTAAATGAAGGTGGATTAGGTCTAGATCGCGGCACAGCGAACTCAATTATGGCTATATATGGTTCGCTTGTTTATATGTCAGGTATTATTGGTGGCTGGATAGCCGATCGACTGTTAGGTACACGTAAAACCATTTTTTATGGTGGCGTGTTAATCATGATTGGTCATTTACTGCTAGCATTCCCTGGCGGTGTGACAATGTTATTTGCTTCGATGGCGTTTATTGTTATCGGTACTGGTTTATTAAAACCGAATGTCTCAAGTGTTGTGGGAGATATTTATGCTGAAACTGATAGTCGTCGTGACGCAGGATTCTCAATTTTCTACATGGGTATTAATATGGGTGCATTCATTGCGCCGTTTATTGTCGGAACAATTGGACAAAAGTATAGCTTCCATTTAGGCTTCAGTTTAGCAGCCGTTGGGATGCTTATTGGATTAATTGTTTTTAAAGTAACAGAGAAAAAATATTTAGGCTTAGCAGGCTTACAAGTGAATAACCCGTTAAAACCGGAGGAACGTAAAAAAGTCTTTACACAATTCGGTATTATAGCGTTAATCATTATTGTTTTAGGTGTCATCGGTATTAAAACGGGTGTCCTAACAATGGATGTCTTTAGCTTAATTATTACAATTCTTGGTGTGCTAATCCCAACAGTGTTCTTTATTTATATGTATCGCAGTGAGAAAACAACAAAGGATGAGAAATCTCGTCTTCTTGCGTACATTCCATTGTTTTTAGCTGCTGTTATGTTTTGGGCTATTCAAGAACAAGGTGCAACAATATTAGCGACGTATGCGGATGAACGTACACAATTAAATGTTGGTGGCTTTCATCTTGAATCATCTTGGTTCCAATCGCTAAACCCATTATTTGTTATTACAATGTCGCCGTTATTTGCGATGTTATGGTTAAAATGGGGCAATAAGCAACCATCGACGCCACGTAAATTTTCTTATTCACTATTCTTTGCAGGATTATCATTCTTAGTCATGATGATTCCAGCCCATCTTTCAGGTGGACAAACATTAGTAAGTCCATTGTGGTTAGTATTGTCGTTCTTTTTAGTAGTAGTTGGGGAATTGTTATTGTCTCCAGTAGGATTGTCTGCAACAACTAAATTAGCACCACAGGCTTTTGCTGCACAAACAATGTCACTATGGTTTTTAACAAGTGCCGCGGCACAAGCTATAAATGCGCAACTTGTAAGGGTTTACGAAGTTGTAAGTGAATTCACATATTTCGGATTTTTAGGATCATTGTCAATTTTGATTGGCATTATCTTACTAGTGCTTTCACCGATTATTTCTAAAGCGATGCGAGGCATTAATTAGTTGAATAAGGTTTTATAGTTCAAAAAAGTGTTAGATTGACTGCCATCAATCTAACACTTTTTTTGCTATGCCGTTGTTGTCCACTGCGACGGTGCTTTCCGTGGGTACACCGTAAGCCGCATCCCTCGCCAACGCGAGAGGTGCCCGCGTCTTACATTGTGTGCTGTTCTGAGCAGGAGTCACCGCCTCCGCTGCCAACAGCTAGTACGCGTTTCTAATTATTATTTATTGCAAAAGAATGAATAGTTAAGGTTCGATTGGTTGCTATCAATCTAACACTTTTTTTGCTATGTTGTTGTCCGATACGACAGTCTTTCCGCTCAGGCTCACAGTAATGTGCAACCATTGTTAAAAAACATATCCTGGCATCTTTTTGTCTCTTATGTCGTCTATTAGCTAGTAGATAAAATAATTTTCTGTGCAGGATAGGGTGATTTTTCGTTATAATAAATTTACTAGTAACAATTTTAAGGGGTTGGTTGTCATGAAAGAAGCATTGGATCGTTTGAGGCCAAGATTAATGGAGATTTTCACGTATTTACATGCAAATCCAGAAATAAGCTGGAAAGAGGTAGAGACAACAAATTATATTTTTGATTTGTTGACGCGTGAAGGATTTTCGCCACAACGCTTTAAAAATTGCACAGGGCTGTATGTTGATATTGGCGAGGGAACACCGAAAGTGGGTTTACGGACGGATATTGATGCATTATGGCAAGAAGTAGATGGACAGTTTAAAGCAAATCATTCCTGTGGACATGACGGTCATATGACAATGGCAATAGGTGCTCTTTTACTGTTGAAAGAGCAGTCTCAATCATACAAGGGCGCAATTCGTGTTATTTTCCAACCGGCTGAAGAAAAAGGAACGGGATCATTAGCCGTTCTCAAGGAAGGCGTTATCGATGATTTAGATTATTTATTTGGCGTTCATTTAAGACCTGTACATGAACTCGAGGATGGTACATATTGTGCAGCTTTGTATCATGGAGCCTCTCGTTTACTGGAAGGGGAAATTATTGGTGAAGATGCCCATGCAGCAAGACCGCATCTCGGTATTAATGCTATCGAGGTAGGGGCAACAATTATCGAAGATTTACGTACTATTCATACGGATCCGATGGTGCCTGTCTCGATTAAGATGACAAAATTTCAAGCAGGTGGAGAGTCAGGCAATATTATTCCAGGAAAAGCTGCTTTCACTATCGATATAAGAGCACAACGCAATGATGTGATGGATACACTTAATCAAGGTGTCAAACGTGTCATCGATTCTGCAAAAATATTGCATAAAGTACAAATAGAATTGCGTACTGTGGCAAATATTGTGGCGGCTGAAGTGGATACAACTGCTCAATATATTATGGAGCAAGCTATTGTTAAAGCCGCTGGTCTCTCTAATTTAAGAAAGCCTGTGCATACACCGGGGGGAGAGGATTTCCACCATTATGCTGTGCAACGGCCACACTTAAAAACAACAATGCTTGGTCTAGGTTGTGGATTAACACCAGGCCTACATCATCCGAAAATGAGATTTAAACAAGCAAGGCTTGTAACGGGAGTTGAAATTTTGACAAACGCTGTCTTAGGAGCGCTTGAACTAGAACCGTAAAGGAGGCATTCTATTATGTTGAAAAATGTTTCTATAAAAAAATTGACGACACCTGAAGAGATTGCTGAAGTGCAATGCTTGAATGCTGAAATTTGGGGTAGCCAGGCTATTCCTTCTCATCAATTGCTCGCAGCAGTGCACAACGGCGGATTATTGCTCGGTGCCTATTTTGAAGATCGGCTTATTGGTTTTAATTACTGCTTTGTTGGCTATCGTGAAGGAAAAATGTATCTACACTCGCACATGATTGGCGTTGAAAAAACATATCGTGAACAAGGTGTAGGTGAGCTCTTGAAGCATGCTCAGCAAGAATATGCGCGAGACAATGAGTTTCAGCTTGTTAGGTGGTTAATTGATCCGTTAGAAGCGCATTTAGCAAATCTATCGTTTTTAAAGCTAAATGCTATTAGTAATCAATATGAAATGGATTATTATGGCCCGTTGCAAGATGATTTTAATGATGGACTGCCCTCAGATCGAATTGAAGTAGAATGGTGGGTTGAACGCCATCATGCAGAAGATAGTTTGGATGAGCTAGAAGAAGTAGCAGAACAAATCGTGCCGTGGACATTGACGGTGGATGGCTTGCCTGTGCTTGATAAAGATGGTGCATTCCAACCTAACCAACGATTATACAAGGATGCATATTTAGTGCCTATTCCACAGCATTTACAAAAGATGAAAGTGGAGAGTCCGAAATTAGCGGAGGACTGGCGTTATAAAATGCGTACAATATTAACAACTTTATTTGATCAACAATATGCAATTGTTCGGGTGAAAAAGCAAAAAGAATATGTGCATTGCTATCTGTTAGTCAGACGCTCTTTATTGGCCTTATAATAGAGATAAGGAGTGACTTGAATGAGAATAGAAGAAATAACAGTAAGACATTTGAAAATGCCTATGAAAGCTCCCTTTACTACGAGTTTTGGTACTGTTACTGACAAAGAGCTATTGCTATTAGAAGTAAAGGATGCTGCAGGAACGATTGGCTGGGGAGAGACCGTAGCTTTTGTAGCCCCTTGGTATACGGAGGAGACCTTACAGACGACTTGGCATATGTTAGAGGACTTTTTAATGCCCGCATTGTGTCATAAGGAGATTGCACATCCAGATGAAGTAAGTGCTCTATTCGCTCCAATTCGGCGCAATTGTATGGCTAAAGCCTCGATTGAGGGGGCAGTGTGGGATATTTATGCACAGCAAACGAATCAATCACTAGCCCATGCTTTAGGTGGCAACAAGGAGAGCATTGATGTAGGCATTAGTCTAGGCATTCAATCTAGCACTGAAAAGCTATTAGCGCTCATTAAGAGCTATGTAGAAAAGGGCTATAAACGAGTAAAAGTAAAAATAAAACCAGGTTACGATGTTGAAGTCATTCGTGCGATTCGTGCTGCATTTCCTAATTTGCCGTTAATGGCAGATGCCAACTCTGCGTATACATTAAAGGACATAGACGTGTTACAGCAATTGGATGAATTTAATCTGCTAATGATTGAGCAACCACTTGCTGTAGACGATATTATTGATCATGCCAAGCTACAAAAGCAGTTGAAAACACCAATTTGCTTAGACGAAAGTATTACATCATTAGAGGATGCACGAAAGGCAATTGAGCTAGGTAGCTGCGGTGTCATCAATATAAAAATTGGACGTGTAGGCGGCTTAACAGAGGCGAAGAAAATTCATGATTATTGTCAAGAACATGATATTTCAGTTTGGTGTGGAGGCATGTTGGAAGCGGGAATTGGACGAGCGCATAATATTGCCTTAACAGCACTTGCTAATTTTGTTTTACCAGGTGATACGGCAGGATCAAGCCATTATTGGTACGAAGATATCGTTACACCGGAAATTATTGTAGAAGATGGGCGTATTCACGTGCCACAAAGTGTTGGCATTGGCTATAAACCGAATATGGATGTTATTAATAAACTAACAATTAGCAAGAAAGTTTATAAGTATTAATCAGTGGAGGTCGTTTGTTACTCCATGGACACTTGTACGAGATAAATAGTCGAGGAGAGAAGTGATTGAAAAAGAGCTTGCAAATCGGCGGTGCATATGTAGGCATTATCGTCGGTGCGGGGTTTGCATCAGGGCAAGAAATCATTCAGTATTTCACGAGTTATGGTAATAAGGGGATATTAGGAGCCCTTTTAGCGACACTATGGTTTGCCTTTGTAGGGATGTGTACGGCACAAATTAGTTCACGGCTGCGAACAACATCTCATAAGGATTTGATTTATCAAATTTCGGGTAAAACTATCGGCTTTATAATGGACTTTGTACTTTCCCTTTTTTTGTTTGGTGTGTCCGTCATTATGTTCGCTGGCGCGGGCGCTACCTTTAAGCAAATGTTTGGACTACCTATCTGGCTAGGTAGCATTTGTATGATTGTCCTCACGATGATGACAGTGATGATGAATGTCAAAAGCATTATAAATATTATTGCCATTGCAACGCCTTATTTGTTAGCGGTTGTTACGATTATTGCAGTTTATTCAATAGCGACGATGGATTTATCATTTGCAGAACAAACAGTAATAGCAGAACAACAATTACAAACTTCCTCTAAAAGCTGGTGGGTAACAGCTTTGCTCTATATGTCTTTTAATATCGGTGTTTGTTTCTCGCTCCTTACGGTCATGTGTGGCACTATTCGCAATGAACGTATTGCCGGTATGGGTGGAATTATCGGGGGGCTTTTGCTAGGTGCATTAATTTTACTTATTCATTTCTCGCTACTTGCTAAAATGAATGTTATTGTTGGGTTGGACATACCAATGCTTGCATTAGCAAATGAAATTCATCCAATAGTAGGTTTATTAATGTCATTTTCGTTATTAGGGATGATTTATAACACTGCAGTTGGGATGTTTTATTCATTTTCTGTGCGATTTTTTAAACCGTCTAAGCCAAGCTTTAAGGTTGCAGTCATTGTGATGGGCATTTTAGGCTTTTTCGCTAGCTTAGTGGGCTTTACGACACTTGTATCGAAATTATATGCCGTAATGGGTTACTTAGGGTTTATTTTAGTAGCATGTATTATTTTCGCGTGGCTACGAGGTATCAGACGAATAGCTTAAATAAAAAGGTGATTGAGAAGAACATGTGCTTCATTCTCAATTACCTTTTTATTTTAAAGAAAACTAGAGCATTGTTATCAATTGTAAAATAGCTCGTTTTTCTTATATTTTTGTAGAAAAATCACAGTTTTTAAGTGTTTCCAAATAAAGCGAGAACAATTCTCAATAGTTGGTTGACTGACAAAGAAAAGATGCTTATAATGAGAATCGTGAGTAATGATAATCATTTTCATCCGAAAATAAATTACAAACAAAAATGAATCTACCGGGGATTACAATGAAAATAAGATATCTTTTAACAGCAACTGTCGTGTTGTCTATAGTGTCGCTATTCATTGGTGTTGTAAATATTAAACCAAGTGACTTATTAGACTTCAGATCAGAAGAAACAAGACTATTTTTAATTAGTCGTGTACCAAGACTTGTAGCGATTTTGCTAGCAGGTGCAGGTATGAGTATTGCTGGTTTAATTATGCAAAGCTTAAGTAGGAATAAGTTCGTGTCACCAACTACAGCAGGAACTTTAGATGCTACGAAATTAGGTATACTAATTTCTATGATGTTTTTTACAAATGTCACGTACTTCCAAAAAATTTCCTTCGCTTTCATATTTGCTTTAGCCGGCACATTATTGTTTATGCAAATATTAAATCGAATAAAGTTTAAAGATGCGATTTTTATACCGCTTATTGGCTTAATGTTCGGTAATATTCTTTCATCCATTACGACTTTCTTTGCGTATAAGGCGGATATTATCCAAAACATTAGTGCATGGTTACAAGGAGATTTTTCTTTAATAATGAAGGGCCGTTATGAGCTTTTATACATAAGTGTACCTGTATTAATTTTAGCTTACATTTATGCAAATCGTTTCACAGTGGCTGGAATGGGCGAGGATTTTGCCAAAAATCTTGGTCTTTCCTACAAATTCGTTGTGAACTTAGGTTTAGTGTTAGTAGCACTAGTATCAACTACGGTGGTTTTAACTGTAGGTGTGATTCCATTCCTTGGTTTGATTATTCCAAATATTATTTCGCTGTTCAAAGGAGATAATCTTGCAAAGACATTACCGCACACTGCATTACTCGGTATGTCATTCCTATTATTGTGTGATATTTTAGGACGCGTCTTGATTTTCCCTTATGAAATTCCGATTAGTATGACGGTCGGCGTCATCGGAAGTGCCATCTTCCTATTTATGTTGTTTAGGGGGAGAGCATATGCGTAACCGTACGAAAATGTTGATCTTAATAGGACTAGCAGTTGCCGCTATGTTACTATATGTCTTTTATGCACTGAATGGGAATTATAGCTATGCGTTCCCTCGTCGCCTCATTAAAGTAGTGGCGATGGCTTTAACGGGAATTGCTATTGCGTACTCAACAGTGGTATTCCAAACGATTACACATAATCGTATTTTAACACCAAGTGTGATGGGGCTTGATGCTTTATACATGATGGTCCAAACAATTATTTATTACTTCTTTGGTTCTATGTCAATATTCGTTATAAATGTGCACTACAACTTTTTACTAGCGGTTTCAGCAATGGTAATTTTTGCACTAATTTTCTATCGCGTATTGTTCAAAGAAGGGAAACGTCCGATTTACTTCCTGCTGCTTGTCGGTATGATTGTCGGAACGTTTTTAGGAAGTGTTACTACTTTCTTCCAAGTTTTAATAGATCCGAATGAGTTTCTAAGCTTACAAAGTAAAATGTTTGCAAGCTTTAATAATGTCAATTCCGATTTAGTATGGTTAGCAGGTCTTGTTATTTTAGGTACGTTCATTTATGGTTGGCGTCATATGAGCCAACTTGACGTTATGTCACTAGGTCGTGATACAGCAATCAATCTTGGTGTACCTTATGACAAGCTTGTACAACGCATGCTTATCGTTTCTTCAATATTAATCGCCGTTTCTACAGCGCTTGTTGGGCCAATTACATTCTTTGGCTTAATCGTAGCGAATTTATCGTATCAGTTTTTCAAGACGTACAAGCATTCTGTTATAATTGCAGGTTCTTGTGTCATGAGTATTGTTGCTTTAGTCGGTGGACAGTGGATGGTCGAGCGTATTTTCAAGTTCGATACAACACTTAGCGTTATTATAAACTTTGTAGGTGGTGTGTACTTCATCTACCTATTATTGAAGGAAAGTAGGTCAGCAGGATGATCCAAGTAAAAGAAATTTCTAAGTTTTTTGGGAAGAAGCCGGTCATTCAAAATGTTAGTGTAGACGTTGCGCCAGGGAAAATTACGTCCTTTATTGGACCGAATGGTGCAGGTAAATCAACATTGCTTTCAATGGTAAGCCGTTTACTTAATGCAGACACTGGGGAAGTACTACTCGATAAATCAGATGTGCGTCGATGGAAATCAGATGATTTTGCTAAGCGCGTATCGATTTTAAAGCAGTCAAATTATATGAATGTACGCCTAACAATACGCGAACTCGTTTCATTTGGTCGTTTTCCTTATTCAAAAGGGAATCTCAAACAAGAGGACGAGCAAAAAGTGGATGAGGCAATTGAATATATGAATTTAGTCGATATGCAGCACAATTATTTGGATGAATTATCAGGTGGTCAGCGTCAACGAGCATTTATTGCAATGGTCATCGCGCAGGACACAGACTATATTCTACTAGATGAGCCACTGAACAATTTAGACATGAAGCATTCCGTGCAAATCATGAAAATATTGCGTAAGTTGGTTGATGAGCTAGGAAAAACAGTTGTTATCGTGTTACATGATATTAACTTTGCATCTGTCTATTCAGATCATATTGTCGCTTTAAAAGATGGACGTGTTGTGAAAAACGGTCCTACTAATGACATTATTAACTCTGATGCACTAAAGGAAATCTATGATATGGATATTCCTGTGCAAGAGCAAAATGGTTGTCGTATTTGTGTGTATTTTAACTCATAGTAACAATAGATAGTTACCACTATCTAAAAATATAAAAACAAACAATAAAGGAGATTTCACAATGAAGAATTGGAAATTACTTACAGTTTTAATGGCGATGATGCTTTTAGTATTAGCTGCTTGTAGCTCAAAAGAAGATTCAAAAGAAGACGATAAAGGTTCAACAGATAATAAGCCTGCTGAAGAGCAAAATGAAGCGGCTTCTGCATACCCAATTACAATTCCAGGTAGTACGACTGGTGAGAATACATTTGAAGAAGTAACACTGAAAGAACAACCAAAAAATGTTGTCGTATTTGACTATGGTTTCCTTGATACTTTAGATGCTTTAGGCGTTGAAGTTGCAGGTGTTCCACAAAAATCAGTACCTAGTTATTTAAGCAAATATACTGACACTACTTACGTAAACATTGGTTCTTTAAAAGAGCCTGATTTTGAAGCTATCTCTTCGATGAACCCAGATATTATTTTCATTTCAGGTCGTCAAGCATCTGCTTACGCTGAATTATCTAAAATTGCCCCAACTGTATTTGTTGGTGTAGATAACGCTAATTTTATGGAATCATTTAAAACAAACACTGAATTAGCTGGTAAAATTTTCGGTAAAGAAAAAGAAGCTGCTGATGCATTTGCTGCTTATGAAGCAAAAGTAGAAGAAATTAAAGCGAAAACTGCTGCATCTGAAGACAAAGCTTTAATCGTTTTAGGTAATGAAGGTTCATTATCTGCATATGGTCCTGGTTCACGTTTCGGTGTGATTCATGATGTATTTGGTGTAAAACCTGCAGATGATAAAATCGAAGTTTCTACACATGGTGCGAATGCTTCATTTGAATATGTCCGTGATACAAATCCAGATATTTTATTCGTAGTTGACCGTGACGCTGCTGTTAACCCTGAAGGCGAGTCTGGTACAAAAGCTGCGATTGAAAACGAAATCGTTGCTGCGACTAACGCTGCTAAAAACGGTAAAATTTTCTACCTTGACCCAGGATACTGGTACTTATCAGGTGGCGGTTTACAATCAGAAACTGAAAAAGCTGACGAAATTTTAAAGGCGTTTAACTAATATGTTTGTACAAATTAAACGTATGGTCGTAACAGAAGGTAATGCAGATAAAGTCGTTGAGCGTTTTGGAGCTAAAAAGGATGGTCCATCCTTACTCGAACAGCAACCAGGTTTTATCGACAAACAAGTGCTTGTCAAAAAAGTACGCCGTGGAGATGAAGAAGTGCTAATTATGGTTCGTTGGGAATCAGAAGAAGCATGGAAAAATTGGGAGAAGAGCCCTGAGCATATTGCTGGTCATAAAGCAAAAGCCGGTAAGCCAAAACCAGAATATATTATCGAAAGCGGACAAGATGTTTATTATGTAAAAGCTTAATAAGTGCTAGAGGTGTCTCAAAGTGATTTGAGGCATCTCTTTTTTTGCGTTAAAAAGAGATCATACTTTTAATGAGTAAAGGTACTGAATGAAGTTGAAGGGTGCTAAGGGATAGTGGGCAAGGGTTGTTTCGGTCAATTGCGCCACGCCTCGCCGCTGTATTCATTGCAGGGAGAAGTTGAGGTAAAAAAATACTAGACCATGAAAAAGAAGCTTTAAGAAGGATGGATTGAATTAGCACAACAGTTTAATGTTTAATGGACGTTTTATTCCAACTGTTGAATACAGAAGAAATATTAAATGAAATACCGTTATCATTTATCGATAATCCAGTAATATCGCTTGCACAGTAATAATAAGCTTTATTTCGCTCAGACACTCGATCTAAAACTTTGGCAGATGAACTAGTATCTGAAGTTTTAAAATTCGTTAGGAGACTTTCAGCGCTAGGCATACTAATGGCATTGCCACTAAAACTAGTGCTACTAGTTCCGTGTTTTTGTGTGCCTCGTGCATAAATTATATTATAGTTTGGTGATCTATATAAGGTTGGTGTATGAATATTTAAACCAGATGTAAATGGGCTCACTAAAGACAATAATGTTAAGTCATCTTCCGTGATTTTTATAATGTCAAACTGCGCCATATTCTTGTCTAGCTTTTGCTGAAAACTTTCTTCAAAACCAGGCATATTAGAAATAAAGTTAGAAAGGGTAGGGTTATGTTTATATTCGGCTAGAGCTTCTTGGTAAGCTCGTTGCTCAGCGGAAACAATTAATTGTTCAATCGACCGTTGTTCATTTGTAGGCTTTTTAATAATAATCTCCTCTGGTGAGATAGAAATTGTGCAGGAAAAAGTTTCTGTCAATATTAAAACGCTATCATTTACTCTATTAACCACGTCCATCACCCCTAATGTTAGAGAATTTTTATTGATAATTTTAACGATTATAAAGTCTCCATTGCAAAGCGTGCTTTATATGATACAAGTGAATTTTACTTTTCTTTAGCGTAACATCAGTCGGGACGCCATTTCAATGGTCAGTTAACGCCAAAAACTGGCGGTCACACGATGAACGCGCCAATTATATTGTCATTATCTTACAAAAAAATGGCGTGATATCTATGGAATCCGCCATTTTTTGGCGTTATTTATTTATTATTCATAGCGTTAAGTACAAAAGAACAATAAATAAGCAATATACTTGAAAATAATAGAATTATTTACCACATATGAGTATAATATAGACGATATAGTTAATAGGGGTGAAGGACTATTGAAGGGTATAGATGAACGTATTAATGAAACAATGGATATTCTGATTGAAAATGAAGCGATGCTTGTTGATGAATTAAAGACTATGCTAAAAAGTTTTAAAGCAGAAAAGGCAGTAATGGGTTATGCATTTGGTAAACTATGTTTTTGGCATTACGAAGCATTTGTAGATTGTTTAAATGATGATATTTATAAAGTTGCAGCAGCTATTGAACTTCTAATTTTGTCCTATGATATTATTGATGACTTGCAAGATAAGGATACCGACTATATTTGGAGTGAAACACCCGAACTCTCTTTAAACGTAGCATTAGCGATGCTCATTATGTCATCTAGAGCAATACATAACACTTCTTTTGAACATAAACATTTAGCTGTTCAATTGCTGGAAGAGTATGCATTTAGAAGCATTAACGGTCAGCAGTTAGATGTGCTCAATATTTGTCGGGATGAGCAATCTTATTTACAAATGATCGACCGAAAGTCAGGATCTTTAACAGCAATGAGCTGCGTTATTGGAGAGGCACTGGCAAGAGGTAAGGTAAGTGAGGAAGTAGAGGAGTATGGGAAATACATAGGTATTATCCAACAGATTAAAAACGATATTATAAGTTTAAAAACTTGGGGTCCTAAAAATGATTTATTAAACAAGAAATATTCATTGCCAATTATTTACTTATTGGCGCAAAAAAATAGTATATCAAATTCTGTTATAAAATATTATAATGGAGATATAGTTACATTAATGGATAAAAATGTTATTAGAGATGAATTGACTAATGGTGGTGCAATACGCTATACAATAACTATTAAAAATCTTCATAAGCTAAAAGCATTGAATATTCTTGAAAATGTTGCTATAAACAAAGTAGGTAAAGAATACCTAATAAAATTAATGAAATGAGGAGAGATTTTATGATTAATGTAATTCAGTATCTAGAAGAAAACCCAGCACTAGTAACACTGATGAAAGAACAAAAAGTCGCATTAATTGGTGTTTCAGCAATTGAACAACAGGCAATACTTGACTCATTCGAAGAAAAAGTATGTTTAAGAGATCCTATTTGGAACTAAATTTTAATAATAGAAAAAGCTTTATGCTTGCTATAAGTGTATACATACTGCTAGGTTTCTACCTGCTATATGTACCTTATAGCAAGCCTTATTTGGGTATAGAGTTGATAAAAGAAAATGGCAACTGGGTGATTGAAGATTCACATGAGCAGTTAGTGGATGGCCATAAAATTTCGGCAGGGGATATTGTATTAAAGATCGATAACGTAAAAATAGAGTCAGTTTCTTATATAGAGAATGATTTAACAATTAGAGCGGCAAATACACTAACAATTTTGAAGCCTGATGGAAAAATAATTGATGTTAAATCAAGTAGTCTAGATTTTAAAGAGCAATTTTATTCTATATTGTTAATACCTGCTTGTTATTACTTTCTTACTTTAGTAGTAGTGTTATTTTTGCATTTTAAACAAGAAAACACATCACTTTTACGATTGCTTATTTTATTTATGCTAACCGTTTCGATGGCGTATGTTAGTATTGGTGCATCCGGTAGTCTTAACATCATCGGTATTATGACCAATCGAGGAAGTATGTTGCTCTGTTTAGTGTTACTTTTACATTTTTTAAGAAATTACTTTTCATTTTTAAAAGCGAACTGGTTATTTTCTAACAATATTAAATTATTTTATATACTACCTGTAATTGCGATGATACTTAGCTATATTGGTATTCTTAATGATGAGTTGCACAATTTACTTTCGTATGTTGTGTTAGCTACTTTTTTAATTTTGCTTATTTTAATACTATGTGTGCTACTACTAAGCTATTTTAAATATAAATCACCGCAGTTAAAAGTCTTGTTGAATAGCGTAATGATTCCTTTTCTTCCATTCTTATTTCTTTATGCGCTTCCTAATATTTTATTTCGCCATCCTATACTTTCCGCTGAAATCAGTGCTTTATTTTTATTATTGATTCCTTTTAGCTTTATTTTTACTCAGCTAGCGGAACGATTATTTGATATTGAATATCATATTACAAGACTTCGTTACTACGTCATATTTTCGTTGATTTTTACAGTATGGCTTACGATTGGTTTGTATTGGATTACAGGTAAATTGATAACAATGACTAAACTATCGGCTATTTCACTTTTTACTTTTTTATCGTTAGTTGTTCTTTTCTACATAAAAGAGAAGGTTGATTATCGCAAACGAAAAATTTTATTTTCTACCAAAGGGGATTATATACACCAGTTATATACCGCTGTAGATCGTATTGGTAAGACGATTAAATTAGATGAGTTACTAGAAAAGTTTGCGCAGGAAGTTTCATTGCACCTTGAGCTTGAGCATGTATTTGTATTGACTTATGACTATGACAAAAATCAATTTACTTCAAAGGTTGAGGAAAAGATTCCGATAAATCCTATTGTAATGGAAGATTTAAAATTGGGCGAAATACGGAAAATCGACAAAGTCTATCTAGCATTCCTCCATCAAGATGCGCATTACAAACGAGCTTTAGTCTTGGGGCATAACAATTCCATTCATTTAAAAGATGAAGAGCTATTGTGGCTCGAGTTGCTCCTGTTATATGTAAATAATTTTATTGAAAATACAAAAATGGTGGAAGAACTGTTAGAGGAACTAAAGCATATGAAGCAAGCAGATGAAGGTCAGTTACCTTGGCTAAACAAGCTATTATGGCTAAGGTTTGAAGAGGAAAAGTATCAATTAGCTCAAGAATTACATGATACTAATTTACAAGAGCAGCTCCATATTGCTCGAGAAGTAGATGTTTTGATAAATGCTAAAGATACTACGGAAATTCAGCAAAAGCTTGTAAAGGTACATAAACAAATGGTTGCATCTTTACATGATTTAAGAGCTTATTGTGAGAATTTGAAGCCCCCATTATTAGACACATTGGGGCTAAATGCAGCTTTAGAAAAGCTTATTCGAAAAGTAGCTGAAAGAGCGCATTTTATTTTAATTTATACAATAGATCGCCTGTATCTTGAGGATGAGCGCATGAATTTAATGATTTATCGTCTATTTCAAGAATTACTCAATAATGCGTTGAAACATTCATTTGCGACAACTGTGGAAATGCATCTCAAGGAAATGGACGATGGCTTTGAAATCATTTATCAGGATGACGGTGTAGGTTGTAATGTCAATGATATTATTGTTGCTGAATCAATGGGAATTCGAGGAATGCAAGAACGAGTAAAAGCCTTCAATGGACAATTTTACATTGATTCTCAGATGAATAAAGGGATGTCTATTAGAATTATAGTGAAAGAAGGAAGTGACACACTTGATAACGATGCTCATAGTGGATGATCACCCGATAGTGTTAGAGGGAACTAAAAATTTATTTGAAGAAAATGAAGATATTTTGGTAGATACAGAAAGTGATGCCACTTCTGTCATACCACAAATTAAAAATAAGCCATATGATATTTATTTAATTGATATCAACATGCCTTTAGAAAATGGTATTCATTTAGCTAGAAATATTAAAGCAATCCAAATGGATGCATCGATTATTCTTTATACAGGGGATGATATAACAGATTATTATCCGCTTATTTTAGAAAGAAAAATAGAAGGGATTTTAGCGAAAACAGCTTCTAAAGAGCAAATCATTCGTACAGTACGTGCTATTGCAAATGGAGAAATTGTTTTGCCGAATAACTTCTTAGATTTTCTAGATAATCGATTTAAATTACAGGAAGCAAAGCTTGATATTCATTTAAATGAGAAAGAAAAGAAAATTTTAAGATTAATTGCTAAAGGGCATACAAACAAAGCGATAGCTATCGAGTTAAATATTCCTCAACGAACTACCGAAAGATATTTGACACAGCTGTTTTCTTTACTTAATGTAGACTCACGTACCGAAGCAGTAAACCTTGCTGAACGAATGAATTTACTCTAGTTTTACGATATGTTATGATGATGGCTATTGTTATTTTATTGGACGGGTATTAGGTGATCTAAAGACGCCATCCATTTATTTAGCATAAATTTTTTTGTTAATAAGACTAAATAACTATAAATTCGATTGAACACCGCCATTTTTTGGCGGTGTTTTTATATGACCGCCAAATCACGCCAAAAAATTAGTGAATCCCGCCAAAAAACTGGCGTAAACCCAACGTTGAAATGGTGGTATAAGTACTGGTACGCTTAATTTAAACGTGGTTAAGGAAATTTCCAATAGTGAGTAATAATAGAAGAGTAGATATATCGTTATAAAATAACTAACTATTTATATAGTAAATCATAAAAATTTTAAAAAGTTACTAGCTAGACAGCATACTCACGATAAAAACTTTAATAAAGGTAGGCGTATTATTTTGAAAGTAGAACTTGAAAATATAATCTCTATAGATGAATCTAGTCAAGATAAAGTCATTAAAGTTTATAATCGCTACGGTATTTTTGTAGGTGCGCCTGTAGTCAGAAAAAGAAATTTGAAGACTTCTTTTAATCCTATTTTTACTTTAAATGAAGATGTGACGTATGAGCAGGTGGCAGCATTATATAAATCATTGGAACACGAATTGGGTATTGTCTCTATTGGAGAACGTTTTTATTTCGACTTTTCTGATAGTGAATATGAGCAAACGCCTTTATTTACGTTAAACTCTACAGGCAACTCACCCGAAATGTTTTTAGATGATAGGGGTACTTTATTTTCTATAAGTACATATTGTAAGCAATGCGGTCTTATGGAAAAAGAGCAATTATCTCCATTAGTAATCGATACTTCGCAAATGAAGGATCGTTATTTAGTCCATGTGAGTGGGTACTGGGTAGCTTCCGAGGAATTAGTAGCCTTAATGAAACAAGCAAATATTGCAGGCTATGAACTTTTAGAAGTTATTCATTGTGGATCAGATGAGGGCAAACAACGTGCTTATCAAATAATCCCGACTCAGATGTTACCGTCATCTAGCTCCGAAAGAATTAAATTGTATTTTGCTACGGAGCAAGCGCCTTGTAAATGTGGATTAAGTGGTGTAATTAATGGCCCTGATATTTATGATGCCGATGATATTATGAATTTACATGGAGATGTATTCTATTCTTCAGAGTGGAGTCATGATGGAAGATATCTTTACAGAAAAACAATCTTTAGTAGAAAGTTCAGAGAGTTAATTATTAATAATCATATTTCTCGAGAAGTTAGAGGAGAAAAAGATCAGAATTTTGGACCGAAGGATTGGTTGTTTGATCCTGTATTATTAAAATAGGCTGAACGATAAAATGCTAAAAGGTAAGGAAGTGTTGCTGTTTGTTTAGAAAAATACTACCTATCATTGCGATTTTATTTATTGTTGCATTAGCACTTTCAAATTACTTTAATAAACCGAATGAAGAATCGATTATATTTGCGAATATAATTAAGTATATTTTTATGTTATAAATCGGATGTTGCATATTTCCCTCAAATTCACGTAATTATGGTATGATGTGAAAAAACATTTCGTGATAATGCTTTGAGGTGAAATTTTTTGAAAAAATGGTCATATCCATTAGCAATTTTAACGTTAATTGCTTTTTTAGTTCTGCGCTTCACATACCAAAGCGAAACGATTTTACGTTTCGATACAAAAATTGCAGACATATTGTTTGGTAATCCATTTATAGAAGCTTTTCATCATATTGGAGAGCCTAAGTTTGTCGTCTGGGTGGCAATACTATTAATTGTGTATTTAGCTTGGTTAGCAAAAAATTACCGGGGTATGATATTTGTAGTGTTAACATTTGCCATAGGAAATGTGCTAAATCAGACATTGAAAAATTGGGCACAACGACCTCGACCTGAATTAGAACATCAATTGACATCGTTCAGTTTTCCATCAGGACATGCTATGTCCGGCATTCTGTATTTATTTACCGTTGCCTATTTGTTATCTGAAAATAACACTAAAACACGTAAAATACAGCTTTGGCTAGGGGCAATTGTACTGACAATCTTAATCGGTCTATCACGTGTAGCGGGAGCACGCCATTTTGCTTCCGACGTGCTAGCAGGTTGGTGTATCGGTTACACATGGTTTATCATTTGTGTTCTTTGGTATGAGCGTCGTAAACGTGCATTTAAAAAAAGCAATATTAAATAACAACACATAAAAAAGAGCAGTACCGTAAAAGGTACTGCTCTTTTTTATGTGTTTTAGTGCCAGGCACTCAAACAATTCTGAATTTTTTTGACTTCTGCGGGAACGCACGAAAGTTAAGACGCACCAGACCGCGCGAATGCGAGGGTTGTGGCTTACGACGTGCCCGCGGAAAGCGTAGTGGATTTTTACGCTTTAGAAGGAAGCCTCAGCAGAACCTATTCACCGTATGGACTCTTTATGAAAATATGATTGTGATTTTTCATTAAATATTTTCCTAGCAAAAAAGAATTGCATATAGGAAACTTTTGAGCTAAGATGAGTACAATAAAAAAAAGAGTAAAGGAAGAAGGATTTGGAAGGATCAATTTTATTTGCTTTAGGGTTAACTCTTTTTGCTGGGCTTGCAACAGGAGTAGGTAGTTTAATTGCATTTTTCACTTCACGAACGAATACAAAATTTTTATCAGTAGCACTCGGTTTTTCCGCAGGGGTTATGATTTATGTATCACTTGTAGAAATTTTCGTAAAAGCAAAGGATGCTTTAACCAATGCATTAGGTACAACGAATGGCTATTGGCTAACAATTGCAGGTTTCTTTGGCGGCATGTTATTTATTGCATTGATTGATAAGTTTATTCCGAAATCAACTAATCCTCATGAAGTTAAGCTTGTTGAAGATGTCAATGCTGTAAAACCACAACTAGATGAAAGTCACTTAATGAAAATGGGTGTATTCACGGCTCTTGCAATAGGGATTCATAACTTCCCAGAAGGCATAGCGACGTTTATGTCTGCTATAAACGATCCGAGTGTTGGTATTGCGATTGCCATCGCTGTTGCCATTCATAATATCCCTGAGGGAATTGCCGTATCCGTACCTATTTATTTTGCTACAGGAAATCGTAGAAAAGCATTTAAACTTTCTTTTTTATCAGGGTTAGCAGAGCCGGTAGGAGCACTCGTTGCGTATTTACTGTTAATGCCCTTTTTAACAGACGTCATGTTCGGTGTTGTCTTTGCGGGTGTTGCAGGAATTATGGTATTTATATCGTTAGATGAGCTATTACCAGCTGCGCAGCGCTATGATGAAACGCATTTATCGATGTATGGCTTAGTTGCGGGCATGGCAGTGATGGCCATTAGTTTAGTATTATTAGCGTAAGAACTTAACATACGAAAAAAAGGAATCTAGTCAATGATATCGGCTAGATTCCTTTTTTTATGCTTCTACTAATTTTTTCACTGTCTCTAAACAATCATAAAAGGTGTTAAAGGGCTGATAAGGAATATGTAAATCTTTACAGCGATCAATTAGCTGCTCCCTTGCTAATACTAAATCTGCTTGTTTCGCAGCTTCAAAATCAGAAATAGAGTCTCCGATGACGATTTTAAAATGATCGTCTTGTGCCATTTTACGCATAACGCTTGGCTTACAACAGCCACAACTTTGTGTTGTGACATTCGCACACTGTTCATCGCAACGATTTGGATAAACAACCGAAATTTGCTCCCCAGTAAAGTCTGCACTATTGCAATAAATTCCTGAAAATGGACCGAATCTTTCAAGCAATGGTTGAATGAAAAAATCGACTCCGCCACTGACGATATAAAACGGAATATCGTGCTCCTGAGCATAGCGGACAAAATCGCTAAAGCCCTCACGGATAACCGCAGTGTCCAACAAATATTGAATGATGTCCTCTTTTTGGTTCGTTGATAAAAGTTCAAACATAGCTGTAATGCCTTGTTTAAAGCTAATTTCTTGAGCCATCATGGCCTTGGCGATTTTTTCAGATTGTTCCGGAACGAAATGCGTCATAAGAGAGACAATATTATCTGTTTCGGTAATAGTGCCATCAAAATCGCAAAATATTATAGGTTTCACAGTATTTCCTCCTTCAAGAAAAAACGCCTACATTAAAGTAGACGTTAGATTTATTTTACTAGTACACCATGTTCATCTGCTTGCGTTAGGATGATTTGATGTTCTGGGAATTTTGTTTGCATTGTTGTCACAAAGGTATCAGCGATAGCCGTTGGAATAATGGAAATAAGCGTCGGGCCCGCTCCACTCAATGCTGTACCATACGCACCATGTGCTTTTGCCGCTGCTTTTATTTCTGCATATTGAGGAATCAATTTAGAGCGGAAGGGCTCATGAAACAAATCAGCTTCCATGTAGCGTCCTGCTCGTTCAAAATCCCGGGCCATTAAAGAAGCCGCCAACATATTTGCATTGGCAGAAGCGTGAACAGCATACGCGCGCTCTAATTGCTGCGGTAAAACAGAGCGTGCTTCACTTGTTTTGAGCTCCACATCCGGTACATAAACAACAAAAGAAGCATTAATATCATTCACATGAAATGTATCTACTATCCCGTTTTCATCCATTGAAGAAATCGTTAAGCCACCTAGTACCGAGGCTGTCGCATTATCAGGATGCCCTTCAATTTGAGAAGATAAATTGAGTTTATCTTGTACGCTTAATTGTAAATTGCATAATTGATTGGCTAGCTCAATACCTGCAACAATAACAGCTGCACTGCTTCCTAAACCGCGTGCTAGCGGAAGTTCACTCGCCATTTCAACACGGCAAGCAGGCAATGTCTTGTTATACCGATCAGCAATTTGTTTAGTGATACTGTACAGTAAATGTTGCTCCAGCTCAAATTCACTAGGACCGTTGTCATCGAGATGGATGATCTCCCAACTATCCTGAAGGGAAACATCTAATTTCAAATAAAGAGACAAGCCAAGTCCGATAGAATCAAAGCCGGGACCTAAATTGGCTGTGCTCCCAGGAACGGTGATTTGCCACTTTTTACTCATAGTACGCCCTCAATATATTTACGGATTTCTTCTTCATCATTTTTCAATGCGACTACATCCACGGTTGAAACGTTCATTGCCGTGTCAGGGTCTTTTAAACCGTTCCCAGTAAATATTGTTACGACTTTTGAGCCTTTAGCAATTTTACCGTTGTTAACCGATTTAATTACACCTGCTAATGAAGCCGCTGAACCAGGCTCAACAAATATACCTTCAGTGCCTGCAATTAGCTTGTAAGCTGCTAAAATCTCTTCGTCTGTTACAGAATCAATGATACCGCCAGACTCATCTCGCGCTGCCTCAGCAAATTGCCAGCTAGCAGGATTGCCGATACGGATAGCTGTAGCAACTGTTTCTGGATTCGCGATTGGTTCACCCTTCACAATGGCAGCGGCTCCTTCTGCCTCAAAGCCGTACATTTTTGGTAAACCTGACGCTTTCACATCGTTATATTCTTTAAAACCTTTCCAGTACGCAGTGATGTTACCTGCGTTACCAACAGGAATACATAAATAGTCTGGAGCAGCACCTAAGGCATCCACGATTTCAAATGAAGCTGTTTTTTGCCCTTCGATACGGTATGGGTTTACTGAATTAACAAGTGCTACTGGTGTTGTTTCACTTACTTGACGCACAATGTTTAACGCGTCATCAAAATTACCATCGATTTCAATAATTTTCGCACCGTACATTGTTGCTTGTGCTAATTTACCAAGGGCTACTTTCCCTTTAGGAATCACGACAATCGATTGAATACCTGCGCGAGTTGCATATGCTGCCGCTGCTGCAGAAGTGTTGCCTGTTGAGGCACAAATAACACATTTACTACCGTCTTCAATAGCCTTTGCTACAGCAAAAACCATACCGCGGTCTTTGAAAGAACCAGTTGGATTTGCACCTTCTATTTTACCATAAAGCTCGATACCAAGCTGTTTAGATAGATTAACTAAATGTATAAGAGGCGTATTGCCTTCGTTTAATGTAAGTGCGGGTGTATTTTCAGTTACGGGTAAAAATTGTTTATATTCTTCAATTAGGCCTTTCCACATAACGTAACGATCTCCTTTTGTTCTCATAGAAAGAACAGTTGTTTTTGTATAAGAGACATTTTAACGCAAATGACCCTCTATTTTCAATAGCATTTATTAAATTGTCTAAACAATTCGGTCATTTGAATTTTACTTGTCACTTTCTCGAAACAACTGTATAGTAAACTCGTTATGTAAAGTCATGTGTAAAGACAGGTGGTTAAAATGACAACGATAAAAACAAATCAAGCTATTTCGCGTAATAAGCTTTTAGGTGTTGCAGGGGTTGGCTGGCTCTTTGATGCAATGGACGTCGGTATATTATCTTTCGTTATTACAGCGCTTGCGGTAGATTGGGATTTAACAAAGAGTCAGATGGGCTGGATAGGCAGTATCAATTCTATTGGTATGGCTGTTGGTGCACTTGCCTTTGGTATTTTTGCCGATAAAGTTGGACGTAAACAAGTTTTCATGTGGACATTGATTTTATTTTCCGTAGCAAGTGGCATTTCAGCATTTACTACAACATTAATAGCATTTATGGTATTGCGCTTTTTTGTAGGCATGGGGCTCGGTGGTGAGCTACCGGTAGCGTCAACGCTCGTTTCTGAAAGTGTCGAAGCAAAGGAACGTGGAAGAGTGGTCGTATTACTGGAGAGCTTTTGGGCTGCGGGCTGGCTCATTGCGGCGCTCATCTCTTATTTTGTTATACCTACATGGGGTTGGCGTGTAGCATTATTATTAACAGCCATTCCAGCAGTGTACGCTATTTATCTTCGTTGGCATTTGCCAGACTCACCGCAATTTACTGCGAAGGTAGAAGCTAAAAAACGTAGTATCTTTCTCAACATCCGGGACGTGTGGTCGAAAAAGTATGCACGTTCGACACTTATGTTATGGGTGCTGTGGTTCACAGTGGTATTCTCGTATTACGGTATGTTCTTATGGTTACCGAGCGTAATGGTCGGAAAAGGTTTTGATATGATTACGAGCTTTAAATATGTTTTGATTATGACATTAGCACAGCTTCCAGGATATTTTACAGCGGCCTGGTTTATTGAAAAATTCGGACGAAAATTTGTACTTGTTTCCTATTTAATTGGAACCGCTGTAAGTGCTTTCATTTTTGGTAATGCAGAAACGATGGCGGTGCTATTAACATCAGGTATGTTTTTATCTTTCTTTAACCTTGGTGCATGGGGAGCGCTATATGCTTATACACCAGAACAGTACCCTGCAATAATTCGCGGTACAGGTGCAGGCATGGCCGCAGCAGTGGGGCGTATTGGTGGTATTTTTGGACCGCTATTAGTAGGATCTTTGTTAACTGCAGGCTATGATATCGGCTTTATATTTGCGATTTTCTGTGGCGCAATAATTATCGGTGTAATTGGCGTAGTATTTTTAGGTACAGAAACAAAACAAGTGGAATTAGACTAAAATAAAGAAAAGGGCCCAGGGATCGCGAAGGGGGACTCCTGCAGGAAAGCGCTGAACGTAAATGACGCAGAGGATTGCGGCTTAAAGCGGGAAGCATCGTCTTAGCGAACAATGAGGTCATAGCTAAAAGTGTTAGATTGAGTACAATCAATCTAACACTTTTTTTATTGTACCGTACTGAGCGGAAGTAGATTTTAACTATGGTTGCTATTTTAATTCTCCTTGAAAAAATACATAAAAATGATTTTTTGGTGATTTTTATACAAATATTTCTGAAATGTGTTAAAATTTCGAATTAAACAACATTGATTATTAATCTACGAACTTAATAAAGATAATTTAGATATTGAAAATATTTTGCATTAATGTCATTTTATTGCGAACTAGTGTATTAACGTATTAATGTATTGAAGATTTTTCTGAAAAGTCATTGTATTCAAATTGTAATCATGATACTGTATTTTTAATCGAATTTAGAATCAGTAGAGAATAATCTCCATTCGTGATAATTTCTTTGAAAGAAAGGTTGTTAGGAATGAGTATAAATGAAAATATAAAGAAAAAATTTGTAAGATTGTCAAAAGGACAACGTAAAGTAGCGCAATTTGTGATGAGTAATCCAACGGTTGTCATTGCCAATGGGGCGGCTGAAGTAGGTAGGCAGGCAAATGTGAGTGAATCTACCGTTATTCGTTTTTGCTATGCGATGGATTTGTCAGGCTATGTCGAGCTACAAGAAGAAATTAGAAGTTATTTAAACTCTCAAGATGAGGATGTTCCCCTTAAACCTACATTTACAACGAGCAAGCAGCGGACTTCGAGCTTTGGTAAGGTCATGCAACGTGATATGCAAAACATTCAAGATACAATCCATCTTATTAACGATAATATGCTTCAGAAAAGTGCCAAATGGATGCATGAAGCAGATACCATTTATATTTTAGGCGCACGTCAAGCTGTCTCCTTTGCCAATTGGTTATCGTACACGTTGAAAACATTACGAACAAATGTAAAGCAACTTCGTACAGATTCCGAAGATCTTGTCCAACAAATAAACAGTATGGGTGAACGTACTACGTTGATCGTCTTTTCGTGTGATAAACATTCCAACGATGTAAAAGCGATTGTTGAAATAGCTAAAATGAAAAAGGTAAAAATTATAGCGATAACAGGTTCGGCTTTGTCACCAATTAGGGATTATGCAAGTGCAGTATTTGCCCTAGGCATGAAAAATCATTCCTCTTTAGATGTTGTACCAGTGTTATTTTCTTTTATGCATGCATTAATTGAGGAAATGATAAGCCGAGATAAAGAACGGTATAATCAATATCAACAATCATATGAACAAGTAGAAAGTAATTTATTGTTCTTAGATATTGCAAGAGAGAAGCAAGTATTTTAATGGAATATGGCGGGTAGCTTGGGAGCGGGCGTTTAAAGAATTAAAAAAGATGTCCAAAAAGGTATTAGACATCCTTGAAAAATGATTTATAAAAGTTTATATAAGCTATATTCGGCTATAAAAGTATCATTTAATTTAATGGCATTAACGCGCGTTCCTTCATGTTGAAAACCATGTTTTTTAAATAATTGTAATGCAGCATCATTATGCTCCATCACTGATAATTCTAAGCGTGATATATCTCGTTGGCTAGCCCATTCTTCCGCTGCCTTTATAAGTGCTGAACCAATACCTTTTCGTTGGTGTTCTTCCTTAACGGCCATGTGGATGGATGCAACATGTTTGGCTTTCGAATGCTTATAGCCATGAATAACGGCATAGCCAGCAAAATTGCCATTTAAAATGCAAAGCAAAATCGTGCGGTTTTTTAATTGCTTCCAATAAGCAAGATTTTTTCGAAGCTGCTGAACTGTTAAATCTAACTCATTTTCTACATTATACAAAAAGTCAGTTTGCTGAAGGATTTCTTCTTGTAAAAGAATAAATGCTCTAGCATCTGATGCTTCAATCGCTCGGATTATGTACGCAGAAGTATTTTCGTTATTTTCAGAAATATTATTTGTCGGTATTTTCTCTTGTGTACGTGAGAAAGTAACACTTGTACCTAATTTGACATCAATGACATAATAACCTGCATTTGTCCAAGATAAAAAATGAGTAAGCGGGGGCTTTGTTTTTTTCCACCAGCTTTTATTTAAATATGCAGCATTGGGTAAAGCTTGTCCCATAATGTTTTCTAATGCACTAAAGGATAAAGTAATCTCATTTTGCGAAGCCACGTCAAAATAGCTTGCTAAAGGAATATACTTTTTTTCCATCTTCTTTGTCATCATAATCCCCATTCCTGTAATTCCTAAAAATTTTGACTACATGATAATAGCATAAAATTATCGTTTCTTGTATAAAAATCACAACTATATATCTAGCTAAAATAAGGAAATTTATGTTTAGTATAATAATTTATAATATTTCATGGTAAATAATAGATAAAATGTTAAATGTATCGAAACCCTTTTGTTGTTGTATAGTGTAGCGCCATTGAACAATATGATTATGGAATACCGCAAAATGAAAGTTTTACTTTATAGCATGTTTTTTCATAAATTATGATAAAATAAATGAAAATGTAGAAGCCATTTAGGAGGAAAAGTATTAATGAGTAAAGTTTTAGTTTTTGGACATAAAAATCCAGATACAGATACAATTACATCTGCTATTGTATATGCCTATTTAAAACAACAAATTGGAGTAGATACTGAAGCAGTACGTCTTGGTGAAGTAAATAACGAAACAAAATATGCGCTAGAGAAATTCGGTTTTGAGGCACCTCGTCTTATTTCTTCTGTAGTAGGAGAAGCGGACAAAGTTATTCTTGTAGACCACAATGAATTCCAACAATCAGCTGATGGAATTGAAGAAGTACAAGTTACAGAGGTCATTGACCACCACCGTATTGCAAACTTCCAAACAGCAGACCCATTATACTATCGTGCGGAGCCAGTAGGTTGTACGGCAACGATTTTAAATAAAATTTTTAAAGAACATGATGTTGAAGTACCTTCAAATATCGCAGGTTTAATGTTATCTGCCATTATTTCAGATACATTATTGTTTAAATCACCAACATGTACAGAACAAGATGTAAAAGCTGCAGCTGAGTTAGCACAAATTGCAGGTGTTGACGCTGCTGACTATGGGCTAGCAATGCTAAAAGCAGGTGCGGATCTATCAGATAAATCATTAGAAGATCTTTTATCGTTAGATGCTAAAGAGTTTCAGTTTGGTGAGTATAAATCAGTTGTTGCTCAAGTGAATGCTGTCGACATTAACGATGTACTTGGCCGACAAGAGGAATTAGAAATTTTGTTAAACAAACATGTTGCTGAAAATGGTTTAGATTTATTCTTCTTCGTAGTAACAGATATTTTAAACAATGATTCAACAGCTGTTGCTATTGGACAAGTTGCAGAAGCTGCAGCAAAAGCTTTTGGTGCCGAGCTGACAAACAGCCGTGTCGTATTACCGGGTGTTGTGTCTCGTAAAAAACAAATCGTGCCAGTGTTAACGGACGCTTTGAAATAAAATAGGATATTGCCCAAACTTAAGAATGAGAATGGGACATAACTTATGTAAGGAAAGTAAAAATAGAGTACTAGTTGATGGTAGCGAAGGTGGCGACTCCTGCGGGAAAGCACAAAACGTAAGACGCAACAGGCGGCGCGACAGCGACGGTTGCGACTTACGGTGTGCCCGCGGAAAGCGCCCACCGTAGCGGACATCAACGGCAATGCAAAAAAGTGTTAGATTGATTTTCAGTCAATCTAACACTTTTTCTCTTTTGTCACAGCCTTCTGCAGTCTGAAATAGCATGCTGTTTTTGTTTAAAAGCAGTTTTGGGCTATAATCCTTTTTAATCAAGCTTTAACGGCTGAACTGCTGGCCCTTCTAGCACTTCTCCCTGGGCATTAAAACGTGAGCCGTGGCATGGGCAATCCCACGTTTCATCTGCTTCGTTCCATTTCGTTTTACAGCCTAAATGCGTACAAGTTGGAGCATTGCCATTTTTAAGATAGCCTGCGACAAATTCCTTTGCTACGAAGCCACCAACCTTAAGCATTTGCATAAACTGTGCACCAAATTTTGTCCGCGCTGGTGAATAGAGTGCACTTGCCTTCGTGTCATTCGTCGATCCTGTAATAAGCGAGGACAGTAAATCTCCAGCTACGAAAGAATTTGAAATTCCCCATTTACGATATCCTGTTGCTATAAAAACATTCGGTAAGGACTGCGTAATTCTACCGACATAAGGTACCATGTCAGGCGTTTCAATATCCTGTGCTGACCATCTATAAAGTGGCTCCTGCCCAAAGTGTACTTTCATTTCATTTTGAATGGCATCATAATAGGGCTCAGTATGGGCTGTTTCACCAGCGATATGATTAGCCCCACCGAGCAGTAAATAATGTTCATCATTAATTGTCGTCGTTCGAATAGAACGTGACGGGAAGTCCACTGATAAATATTGACCTTGTAGTGTTTCGGTTATTTTACTAGCGACCATATACGATCGATTATTTGAAAGTTTGAATAGTTGTAGCCCTTTAAAAGCTTCAATCGGATAATGTGTGCACAAAATGAGCTTGTTATATTGAACCGATATATTTTTTTCGGTATGTAAGTTATTTTGTGCAATTTGCAATTGCTGAACACGGGTATTTGCATACAGTTTAGCACCCATTGATAACGCTTCTTTGATAAGGAAATTGCTAACGGTTACAGGATTTATTTGTGCCTGTTGGGATATGCTGAGCGCTTTTGTAACAGGGAAAGGGAGCTCCGTGTCAGAGGTGATTTTGGACTTGATATTTAATACTTTATAGGCATTCCACTCTTTTAATAATTGTGAGTAGCCCTCTTTTGTTTGACAATAAAGCAATGAATCCACTTGCCGAATCGACTCTTTAGGGAGCAACTGTAATGCTTTCTCTACAGCAAGCTGATTTAATTGATAATAGAGCCGCGCTTCATCTACCGAAAGCTTTTCAATAAGATTGGCATAAACTAATCCATGCTGCGCAGTTAATTTTCCTGTTGAATGACCTGTCGTACCATGACTAAGCTTGGCATTTGCCTCAAGTAGTACAACATCGACACCTGCTTTTGCTAAAACGTAGGCAGTGTATAGTCCGGTCAACCCTCCTCCAATAATACAAACATCACATTTAGTTGAAGCCGTCAATGATGGTAATGAATCAGAGTCGGTCGTAGCAAGCCAAAGAGATTGTGTCATACAGAACCCTCGCATTGTTTTTATATGTAGTATGGAACTAGGTTTGAAAATTTATGCAATGAAGCAAATAAATTGATTGAACAGAGAGGCTATCGTTACAATGTAGCAAAGGGGCGTGATTATTTATGAAAATTGAAATTTGGTCAGATTACGTTTGTCCATTTTGCTATATTGGCAAAAAGCAATTAGAAAAGGCTATTCAGGACACAGGCTTTGGAGGACAGGTGGAACTTGTTTATAAAAGCTATCAACTAGATCCGACAACACCAGAAGATACGAATGTGTCGATCTATGATTCCTTGGCTCAAAAATATAGTATGTCATTAGATAAAGCGAAAGAAATGACGCAAGGTGTGACAGCGCGCGCTAAAGAAGTAGGCTTACACTATAACTTCGATAACATGATGGCAGAAAACACATTAAAAGCACATCGACTTGTTAAATGGGCGGAACAGCAAGGTGATGCTTCAGCACTTGTTGAAGCCTTACTACACGGTTATTTTATTGATGGGAAGCGCATTGGTCATAATGATGTGTTAGAAACAATCGCTGAGCAAGTAGGTTTTAACCGTGAGGCTGTCGCACAGCTGCTTGCTAGTGACGATTTTAAAGCTGAGGTGGAAGAAGATATACAAGAAGGGCTTCAACTTGGTGTACGCGGTGTTCCCTTTTTTGTGCTAAATCGTAAATACGGTATTTCAGGTGCACAACCGCAAGAGGTGTTTGAAGATACTTTACGTAAAGTAGCACAAGAAGAAGGCTTGCAACCGGCTTTAAAAATGGAAGGGTCTGGCGATGCAGGTGTATGTACAGACGATAGCTGTAAATTTTAATGCTCCCAACGCAAAGTTGAATGGTAAAGGGCACTAAAATGCAGTGCGGCTTTAACCTTGGCTGACATGTTAATGCCCCAGGTGCTGTTACCGTTTTTTGAGTAGCTTTTCGAGCATGCTCAAAAAATTGGCTGCAGTTACGCTGGGGTATTTTCTCTTTATATTTTCATCATTCAGTCAAAAGTCTGAGATAAGGGCCGTTGACTTTTTATCGGTCTTTTATTATTATAAGTATATATCTTGAATTCGAGATATTAATCTAAGACATTTAAGGGAGATTTATATAATGAACGTATTAGTAGTAAAAGCTAACAACCGCCCAGACGGTATTTCAACAAAAATGTATGACACTTTCATGGAAAACGTAGAAGGTGTAAACGTATCAACTTTTGATGTGTATGCTGAAGATATGCCGTACTTCGGTCAAGATCTTTTCAACGCTTTTGGTAAAGTTCAAAACGGTGAAGAATTATCTGATATCGAATCACGTATTTTAGCTGCAAAACAAAAAGCTATGGATGCATTCACTGCTGCAGATGTAGTGGTATTTGCTTTCCCATTATGGAACTTAACAATTCCAGCTACATTACAAACATTCATTGACTATGTATACCAAGCTGGTTTCACTTTCAAATATGATGAAAACGGTCAATTAGTTGGCTTAATGGGCGATAAAAAAGCTGTTATCTTAAACGCTCGTGGTGGATACTACTCAGCACCAGAAGCACAACCTTTAGAAATGTCAGTAAACTACATTAAAAATGTAGTAGGCGGCGTATTCGGTATGGAAGTTATCGAAGAAGTAATCATCGAAGGTCATAATGCTACTCCAGACAAAGCAGAAGAAATTATTGCTAACGGCCTAGAAGCAGTTAAAAAAGTAGCAAAATCTCTTCAAGTAGTAACAGCTTAAGTAACTATTTTTTACTAAAAGTCTTCTCAATATTGAGAGGACTTTTTTTATTGGATTTATAAAGGTACGGTAGAAGTATGAAGGTCTGACATATTGGTGCTGTACATTTATTAAGTATTTACATAAAATAACATACTATAAAAAGAAATGACTGAGAAATAATAATAATATATGATTTGGTTAAAAAGTGTTTAGCTATTAGTTAAAAAGTACATACAATTAGGTCTAACTATTCAGTGAAATTCATGATTAGTATAATATAATAGAAAACGTAGGAAAATATTATATTTATAGGGAGGTAATTGCTTGAATAAGAAATTATTTACTAAAATGCTAGCTGTATTACTTGTTCTATTTACTGTCTTACCATTTAACCTATCTGCACAGGCTGCATCTAACGATGTAACACGTGGGGATTATGTGAAGGAACTAGTAGAAAGCTTGAACGTTGAGCTTGGTGACGGGTCTTCACTTCGTTTTACTGATGTCCCTAAGGATTTAGCACCTTATGTGGAAATGGCGGTAGAGCTCAAACTAATCAAAGGTAAATCTGCAACATTATTTGCTCCAAATGATAAATTAACTCGTCAACAAGCATTTGTTATTTCAGCGCGTGGCTTAGTAACAGAAAATGCTTCACTAAGCGAATTAGACAAATTCAAAGATGCAGACCAAATTGCAAAGACACATAAGCAAGATTTAGCAAATGCTGTAGCGGCAAATATTTTACAGGGGTACGAAGATAATACAATTCGTCCACGTGACTATGTGACGGCTGAGCAAATGAAAAGCATTATTGAACGTTTTGTAGCTGAATATCAAGTGCCTAGTAGTTCGACAACAGTAGATCTTCAAATTTTAGGAACAACAGATATTCATACTAACTTAGCAAACTATAATTACTATTTAGATGCAGAATCTGCTGATGTCGGATTAGCAAACACTGCTGCACTTATCGAACAAGCTCGTTCAGAAAATCCAAATACTTTACTATTTGATAATGGGGATTTAATTCAAGGTACACCACTAGGTTCTTATAAAGCGTTAGAAAATGTACTAAAGCCAGGTGAGGTTCATCCAGCTATAGCAGCTTTAAATGCGCTTAAATATGATGGTGGTACTTTAGGGAACCATGAGTTCAACTATGGTTTTGACTTTTTAACGGAAGTTTTAAATGATGCGCAATATCCAGTTGTGAATGCAAACACTTATGACGCTAAAACAAAAAAACATATGTATACACCATTTGTTTTGATTGATAAAGAGGTTGTGGACAATACAGGGAAAAAACATACACTTAAAGTAGGTGTAACGGGTATTGTACCAACGAAGATCGTTGAATGGGATGCTATTCATCTAGAAGGTAAAGTTGAAATGCAAGAGCCTGTAGAGGCCATTAAAGAAGTTGTACCTGAAATTCAAAAAGCGGGTGCAGATGTTATCGTCGTGCTTTCTCATTCAGGTATCGGTGAAGATACGAATGTGCAAGGTGCTGAAAATGTAGGATATCAAATTTCTGAAATCGAAGGAATTGATGCGTTAATTACAGGTCACTCGCATTTAACATTCCCAGGTGACTATAAAGACCTTAAAAATGTTGATCAAGAAAAAGGGACAATTAATGGTGTGCCTACTGTAATGGCAGGTAGCTATGGAAGTCACCTTGGTGTCATTGATTTAAAACTAGAGCAACAAGGTTCTAAATGGGTTGTGACAGATGGACAAGGTTCAATCCGTTCTATTAAACAAGAAGGCTTACAACCGTCGCAAACTGTCTTGAACGCTATTAAAGAAGCACATGAAGGGACATTAACGTACATTCGACAAGCTGTTGGTGAAACAACTGCACCTATTCATAGCTATTTCTCAATGGTTCAAGATGATCCATCTATTCAAATCGTAACACAAGCACAAAAATGGTATATTGAAAAAGAACTAAAAGGGACTGCTGATGAAAACACACCAATTCTTTCTGCTGGTGCACCTTTCAAAGCGGGCTCACGTAATAACCCTGCGGACTTTACAAATATTCCTGTAGGACCACTTGCTATTAAAAATATGGCCGATATCTATCATTACGACAACACTGTTGCAACAATTAAAGTAACAGGTGCTCAAGCTATTGAATGGTTAGAAATGGCTGCTGGAATTTTCGCGACAATTGATCCGAAGAATACAGAGGAACAAAACATTATCGATGCGGAAGCACGTTCATACAACTTTGACGTTTTAGATGGCTTAACATATCAAATCGATGTAACATCACCGGCAAAGTACGATCGTCGTGGTAATTTAGTCGATGACAAAGCAAACCGTATTAAAAATGTACAATACAATGGCAAGCCAATTGATTTAGAGCAACAATTCATTATCATTACAAACAATTACCGTGTTGGTGGTTCATATGGCGCAACGTTTAAAAATGCGGAAGGCACAAACGTGACAAACTACGCTTATGAAAATCGTCAAGCAGTAATTGACTATATTATGGCGAACAAAACAATTAATCCTGCTGCGGATAACAACTGGTCATTTGTACCATTCCCAGCGAATACAAAGATTATTTATAATTCTGCGAAGGATGCCCAAAAAGTCATTCCAGCAGGTAGCAACATTGAGTATCTTGGTGATACAGAAGGCGGCTTTGGTAAATATTTAATTAAATAATGCTGCATACTAAAAGGAGAGCACGATTATTCATCGTAGCTCTCCTTTTTATGGCGTTCAAATGCTTTGAAGCGTGTCCCTTGAAACGTTAATATGCCAAAGTCATGTTCAGCTAGCTGCCCATAGTTCCGACCATCGAGCTTTAACTCTATACGATCCCCACTTTGAACTTCAAATGTTACATAGTAGGAGGTATGAGCACTAGAGTTGCCTGAACCACCTCGTGTGTCTGTCCGTTTTGTAACGATTTTGGCAGGCACTGTTAACTCAGGTGAATTATTATTTTTTGCCCATTGTCTAATACCGTTAAGTATAAAGAAGGCAAATGTGCCGAAGACGATGAAAAAGGTCATTGAAATAAAAAGGGAAGCAAATGAAAATTCATTAAACCAAAACATTGTAGTCCTCCTATTTAGATTGCTGTTAAATAGGATTTTTTTAAATATTTCCTATATGATCCAATATTAATGGAAGTTCGCCTAAAACAGCATCTTAAATAAATGATAAATGAATATTTTTATAGATTCAATGTGTTTTTGGTTAATGAGGAAATTTATTACAAAGATTATGGTGCGTTCTATAAATGTGTCCGAATGATGTTAAAATTTAACGAACGTAAAAAATCATCGTATCATCATTGAAATCTGCAATAACTAACTTTTCATTGTCAAATGTATATGGGATTTCCTTGTCTTTTAAATTAGATAGCAGCTTTTGTAATTCTTCCTGTGAAGAAAGAGATAATGTATAGCTAAGTAAACCCGTTGTTTGTGTTGGTGGCACTGGTGCACCGGCGCCTTGCCAGATGTTAACTGCAATATGATGATGATAACCACCAGCAGAAATGAATAGTGCGCTATCATGGAAGTTAGTCATAATATCAAAACCAAGTGCATCTATATAGAAGTAAGTTGTTGCATCATTAATTACGCTGACATTTAAATGCATATGACCTAATACGGTGCCTTTAGGGAAACCTGTCCAAGGACGCTGACGGTCATATAATGCCATTACACCTTCAATATCCACTGCTTCTGTTGCAGTGACAAGTCCACCATGTCCATCGCTAATCCATTCAGTACGAGGGCGATCATGGTAGATTTCGATACCGTTACCTTCAGGATCATTTAAGTAAAAGGCTTCTGAATAAATATGATCCCCGGCCCCTGATATAGCTACACCTGTATTCAATAAATTGCCAATCACATAAGCTAAATCTTCCCGTGAAGGAACTAAAATCGCAAAATGGAATAGGCCAGTTGTACGTGGTGGGCGAATCGTCACCCCGTCATCAGTTGATAATATTAAAATTGGCTTTGTATTGCCTGGAATAGAAAATGTCACTGCGCTCGAAGTTTGGCTAAGGACGTGTAGTCCAAGTTTTTTATAAAAATCAGTCATTGTCTCTAATGACTGTACAAGTAAATGTAAATGTTCAAGCTGTAATTTAGCATCAATTTTAAAAGTCATAATGAATAAATCCTCCAACCGTTTAGTTACTTTTTGTAATTAAATATAAAATAGTAAACACATTACGTCAAGTAAATAAGTTACTTTAAATTTACTTTTTCTTACTAAGTCGTTACAATAGAATACATAAGAGGTGAAAAATATGAATGAGACAACTTTATGTCCTCGTTTAGCTAAGGCAATGGATTTAATTGGAAAACGCTGGACTGGGCTAATTTTATATCAACTATTAGACGGATCGCAGCGCTTTAATGAGATTGAATCAGCATTGCCTGTGAGTGGTCGTTTATTATCTGAACGTTTAAAAGAGCTTGAAAAAGAAGGGCTTGTTGAACGAAAAGTATATTCAGAGGTGCCTGTGCGAGTAGAATATTCCTTAACGGATAAAGGGCGAGCATTAGAAGGCGCTATTCGCAATATTGAGTCTTGGGCAACTAACTGGTTGTAACAATTGAACAGATGATTTGTCAATGCGCTATTATATGCGAACTATTAAGTGAAAGCTCTATCTTTCATAGATGATATGTTGAACATATCGGGCAGTTATTAAGTCCTAAATGTTCCGCAAAATGCAAGCTATAACTAAAAGGGACAATATACTGCCCGCTAATGCGCGAAAAATACCCTTCATTTTACTTGTCAAATCGAGGTTCTAAATCCATACTAGTGTAGAGTAAGAAGGACGTTAGAAAGGAATTAGCTCTCATGACAAAAGAACAATGGGCTGCGGATTTGGCACAACATATAAATCCGGCCAATATTAAGCTAGATGAATCTTTACAACAATATACAATGACAAAATTAGGTGGTAAAGCAGATGTATTTGTTCTCCCAGAAACAGAGGAAGAGGCAATTGCAGTTATTCGCTATGCACATTTAAATAATATTCCATTATTAATGTTAGGAAATGGCTCCAACATGGTTGTCCGTGATGGAGGCATGCGCGGGATTGTTGTGACATTTGCACATTTAGACGAAATTCATATAAATGATGATCATGTGTACGCACAAAGCGGAGCCTTAATTAAGGACGTATCAAAACTAGCCGCTGCTGCATCTCTAACAGGTTTTGAGTTTGCATGTGGTATCCCAGGCTCCATTGGTGGAGCAATGGCGATGAATGCAGGAGCTTATGGTGGTGAAATAAAGGATATTATTATTTCTTCTAAAGTGTTAACTAAAGAAGGAGATATTTTAATTTTATCAAAAGAAGAGCTTGAATTAGGTTATCGTCAAAGTAGCATTGCGAAAAAAGGTTACTATGTACTATCTTCTGAATTCCAATTAGCACAGGGCGTGCAGGAAGAAATAGATGCAAAAATTGCTGATTTAACGTTTCAACGTGAATCGAAGCAACCATTAGAGTATCCTTCGGCAGGTAGTGTTTTTAAACGCCCGCCAGGACACTTTGCAGGCAAGCTTATTCAGGATAGCGGTCTACAAGGTAAAGGAGTCGGTGGTGCAGAAGTTTCTACAAAGCATGCAGGCTTTATTGTCAATAAAGGAAATGCAACGGCTACTGACTATATTGCAACAATCCGAATGGTACAACGAGCAGTAAAGGAAAAGTTTGATATCGATTTGGAAACAGAAGTGAAAATTGTCGGTGACGACCTATAAAAAAACAATGCCGCTCTTCGCTATTGGCGAAGGGCGTTTTTTTGAGGAGTGTGAACAAATGAAGTTTATATCATGGAATGTCAATGGTATACGGGCTTGTGTAGGGAAAGGTTTTTTAGATTTTTTTAATAGTGTAGATGCAGATTTCTTCTGTATTCAGGAAACGAAATGCCAAGCAGGACAGGTCGAGCTTGCATTAGAAGGCTATGAGCAATATTGGAATTACGCGCTGAAGAAGGGTTATTCAGGTACAGCCATTTTTACAAAGCATACCCCACTTTCTGTACATTACGGTGTTGGGGAAGACGAGTCGCAAGACGAAGGTAGAATCATTACATTAGAATACGACAATTTTTACTTAGTAAATGTTTATACACCGAATGCGCAACGTGATTTAGCGAGATTACCTTTTCGATTAGATTGGGAGGATCGATTGGCGTTGTATTTAAAAGAGCTAGACGCCAAAAAACCAGTTATTTATTGTGGGGATTTGAATGTGGCCCATGCTGAAATTGATTTGAAAAACGCCAAATCGAATATTGGTAATTCTGGTTTTACATATGAAGAACGTGCTAAAATGACCGATTTATTAGCAAGTGGCTTTGTAGATTCTTTCCGCTACAAGCATCCGGATGAGACTGATCATTACACATGGTGGTCGTATATGAATAAAGTGCGTGAACGAAATATCGGGTGGCGCATTGATTATTTCATTGTGTCTGAGCGATTAAAGGAACAAATTGATGTGGCTACCATCCATCCGCAAATAATGGGTAGTGATCACTGTCCGATAGAATTACAACTAAAAGTATAAATTGTGTGAGAATTGTGTGAGTGCCTGGCACTTAAACAATTTGAAAAATCCACTACGCTTCTGTGGGCATAAAGCAAGACACAACCCTCGCTGTTACGCGAAGGTTCTGTTCTTGCTTTGAGCATTTTTAGCAGAAGCCTACGTGGATTTTTTTTATAAATGTGTCACTGGGAAAATTCAGAATTGTGTGAGTGCCAGGCACCGAAAAAGGCCCGAAAAAGGATTTGGGAAGCTAAATCAAGAATATATACTTATAGAGGGGGTTGTAAGTTGAGAAAGTTTAAATGGAAAAAGTGGTTATTGGCAAGCGCTGGGGTGTTAGCTGTAATAGCCATAACAGCTGTTATTGTTTTTACGTGGTTTATGAATAAATCAAAACCGATTATTGATGGGGAGCTAGCTGTTAGTATTCTCGATAAAGATGTAACGGTGACAAGGGATGACAAAGGGGTTCCGCATATATTTGCCGAGACAGATGCGGATCTATATCGTGCACAAGGTTTTGTGCAGGCACAAGATCGCCTGTTTCAAATGGATTTAGCTCGAAGGCAGGCGAGTGGTCGTTTGTCTGAAATCATTGGGGAGGCGACGATCAATACAGATAAGCATTTCCGTACCTTTAGTCTACGCAATGCGGCTGAAAAATCATTAGCAGCGTATGATGCTGATAGCAAGCAAGTGCTTGAATGGTTTGCGGAGGGAGTAAATGCTTTTATTGACCAAGCGAAGAGTACAAATACGTTAAGCTATGAATTTGCTTTACTAGGTTACGAGCCAGAACAATGGACGGTTGTAGACTCTTTAACAATCGGCAAATATATGGCATACGATTTAGGTGGCAATTGGAATACACTTGCTTTCCGTCATTGGGCTTTACAAAACTTCGATGAAGAAAAGGCAAAGGAATTGTTTATTACATATCCTGAAAATGCTTCATCGATTATTGAAGCAAATAAAAATAATCCTGTGTCCGTTGCAGGACAATTTAATACGGAGTTATTACCAAACGAATTTAATGGCAGCAATAACTGGGTTGTATCTGGCGACAAAACAAAGTCAGGTAAGCCAATTTTAGCAGATGATCCGCACTTAGGGTTAAGTACACCATCGATTTGGTATCAAATGCATTTGCAATCACCAGAACAAAATGTAAGTGGTGTTATATTTGCCGGAATTCCAGGCGTTATTTTAGGTCATAACGATGAAATTGCATGGGGGGTAACGAATGTAGGTCCTGATGTACAGGATTTATATATTGAAATTCCAAATCCAGATAATCCAACACAATTCCGTTATGACGGTGAGTGGGAGCAAGCAGAGGTGCGCAATGAACCGATCAAGGTAAAGGATGGCGAAACGGTAGATTTTGAAGTTATCGTCACAAAGCATGGTCCAATTATGACCGATTTAGTATTTAAGGAAACGGAGCCCTCTGCGGAGTTTTCAATGCAGTGGACAGCACTGCAACCAACTACTGAATTACGGGCAGTGCTTGGTTTTAATAAATCAAAATCTTGGGATGACTTTGAACAGGCTTTAGAAGATTTTAAAGCACCGGCGCAAAACTTTGTCTTTGCATCAAAAGATGGCACGATAGCCTATAAAGCGAACGGCCAAATTCCGTTGCGCAAACAAGGGGATGGGCAGTTGCCGGTACCTGGTGATTCAAGTGACTATGGCTGGGAAGGTTTTATTCCTTGGGATGAGTTACCGACTGTTGTCAATCCGGAAGAAGGCTTTATTGCAACAGCAAATAATGAAGTCATAGGCGAAGAATATCCATATCATATTACGGATTTTTGGGCGCAACCTTACCGCTTTGAACGGATTAAGGAAGTGCTAGAAGCAAATGATTCGCTAACGGTTGAAGATATGATGAATCTCCAAATGGATCAGCATAATTTATATGCACGTGAGTTTTTGCCGGATTTATTAACGTCTATCAAATCGGAGGATAAGGATAAAAAGTATTCAGAAGTGATCGCATTGTTAGAGGATTGGAACATGGTTGATGCTAAAGAGTTAGGAGCCCCATTAGTATTCCATACGTTAATGCTGCAATTACAAGAAGTGTTGTTTAAAGAGCAAATGCCAGAAGATATGTATAACATGATGTACGGCAAGTTTAATATTACGGATCAGCTGTTGCGTAAAACATATGCTGGCGAGACGAGTATTTGGATGGAGGAGCAAGGTGGTGTAGATGCTGCTGTCTATAAGGCGTTTGAGCGCACCGTGGCACAAATTGAAGATCAGTTTGGGAAGACGGTATCGAAGTGGCAATGGGGTGACTTCCATCAACTAACGTTTGATCATTCACTAGGTAGTGCTTCACCGATACTTGCCGCATACTTTAATGCGAAAAAAGTGCCGATTGGTGGCTCCAAGGTGACGGTGCAGGCTGCCGATAATGATTTGGCAGGTAACGTTAATCACGGGGCATCATGGCGGTTTGTAGCGGATGTAGGTGATTTAAGCTCAGCCTACCATATTGTTGGACCTGGCCAAAGCGGTCATGTCAAATCGGATTGGTATCAGGATCAAGTAATGGACTGGGCAAACGGTAACTATCATGAAACCTTCGTTCAAAAAGAAGCGATTAAAGGCAATACAGTAATATTACAAGCACAATAAAATAAAAAATCAGCGCATGTTTTACGCGCTGATTTTTTATTTTAAGTGCCAGGCACACAAACAATTATGCTAATAAATTTTTTGACTAATCAAGTAAAAATCCACGTAGATTCCTGCGGGCACGCACGTAGCGAATGACGCAACAAACCGCGCGTTAGCGAGGGTGCGGCTTCGTCGTGCCCGCGGAAAGCGCAGTGGATTTTTGCGATTTAGGAGCACACATTATGCTAGCTAAGTGCCAGGCACACAAACAATTTATTGTACTTGCGTGATAGTCATCCTATACATTCAAATGCCCGTTTGAATATGATGGAATATTATGTTATATTGAAAACAATCAAACGAATATTTGAATGAGGTGAGGAATTGACGAAAGAAGTATGTGATGTGACCCATGTCAATGAACAAGCGGTCACGAGAGTACAGCAGCAAATGCCAGACTTATCAGGTGTCGCCAAATTTTTAAAGGCATTATCTGATGAAACAAGACTCAAAATAGCGTATGCCTTAACAGTAGAGGATGAATTGTGTGTTTGTGATGTTGCGACAATCATTGGTTCATCTGTAGCGACAGCATCCCATCATTTACGTTATTTAAAAGACCATAGTTTAGCGAAATCGCATCGTAAGGGAAAGCAAATGTATTACGCTTTAGCCGACGAGCATGTATATCAAATTGTAACGATTGCCTATGAACATGCGAAAGAAGGGATTGCCAATGGCAGTGACACCAAGTAAGCAAGAGTATCGTCTGCAAAACTTATCCTGTGCTAGCTGTGCAGCTAAATTCGAAAAAAATGTAAGAGCAATTCCTGAAGTTCGAGATGCACAAGTGAACTTTGGGGCTTCTAAAATAATGATTGTCGGGGACGTTACGGTCGGTCAAATTGAAGAAGCGGGGGCATTTGACGGCATTAAAGTTTCACAATCAGCAACAAAAGCTACTGAAAAAGCAATTCCTTTTTATAAGAAAACGGAAAATAAATTAGCTAGTATCTCGCTGCTATTCGTTTTAGTTGGTTATCTATTCACTTCTGTTCGCGGAGAAGAAGACTTTTTAACAATTGGGATGTTTATTATTGCGATTGTTGTTGGCGGGGTAAAGATTTTTAAAACAGGCTTCCGCAATCTTGCACGCTTTGAATTTGATATGAAAACGCTTATGACCATAGCGATAATTGGTGCTGCCATCATAGGAGAGTGGGAAGAAGCGGCTGTTGTTGTCTTTTTATTCGCAGTAAGTGAAGCCCTTGAAGCATATTCAATGGATAAGGCACGACAATCGATTCGACAGTTGATGGATATCGCTCCGCCAACTGCCACTATAAAAAGAGCGCATGGCGAGCATTTCCACGAGATGGAGTTAGCAACAGAGCAGATTGAAATCGGCGATATTTTATTAGTGAAACCGGGACAAAAAATTGCCATGGATGGTATTGTGCTCGCTGGGTTATCTGCGGTCAATCAAGCAGCCATTACAGGCGAATCAATTCCAGTCAATAAAACAGTCGGTGATGAAGTATTTGCCGGAACATTGAATGAAGAAGGCGCGTTAGAGGTCCGTGTAACGAAACGTGTAGAGGACACGACGATTGCAAAGATTATTCATCTAGTTGAAGAGGCCCAAGCAGAAAAGGCACCATCACAACAATTTGTAGATCGCTTTGCGAAATATTATACGCCAATTATTATGCTCGTAGCGTTACTTGTTGCAATCATCCCACCTTTATTCGTAGGTGATTGGCAACATTGGATTTATCAAGGATTAGCAGTCCTTGTTGTCGGTTGCCCATGTGCGCTTGTCGTTTCTACACCAGTAGCGATCGTAACCGCTATCGGCAATGCTGCAAGACAAGGCGTCTTAATAAAAGGTGGTATTCATTTAGAGCAACTAGGTCATATCGATGCTGTTGCATTTGATAAAACAGGGACACTAACAAAGGGAACTCCTGTTGTAACGGATATTTTCTCACAAAAGGAAATGGCGGAAGAAGATTTGTTACAGTTGGTGGCTGCTGTTGAAAAACAATCGCAACATCCATTAGCTAAAGCTATTTTAAAGGCGTTACATGAAAAACAGCTGACAGAGCTTGAGCCTACAGATTTCCAATCCGTAACAGGTAAAGGTGCTTATGCAACAGTCGATGGACAAAAGATTTATGTCGGTAGTATGAAATGGATTACAACATTAGCTACAGTTGATGACAGGATGACCGAACAGGTTCAAAAACTTCAGCAACAGGGTAAGACAGTAGTAGCGGCTGTTCGAAATGCGCACTTTATTGGAATCATAGCGATTGCGGATCAATTACGTGCTGAAAGTAAAGAGGTACTGCAAAAATTAAGTGCTTTAAAGATAAAGCATACGGTGATGCTAACAGGAGATGCTAAATCGACAGCTGAAGCAATTGCCTCAACTTTAAAAATGAGCGATGTGAGAGCAGGATTACTGCCCGCTGAAAAATTAGCTGCCATTAAAGCATTGCGCACGAAATACGGTGCTGTTGCAATGGTTGGAGATGGTGTCAATGATGCGCCGGCATTAGCCTCTGCTAATGTAGGTATTGCCATGGGTGGTGCTGGTACAGATGCTGCACTAGAGACGGCGGATATAGCACTAATGGGCGATGATTTGACGAAATTACCGTATACCATTGCATTAAGCAGAAAAACATTACGAATAATTAAGGAAAATATTATTTTTGCACTAGCTTTAAAATGTATTGCCCTATTACTTGTAATTCCAGGGTGGTTAACATTATGGATTGCCATTTTTGCAGATATGGGTGCAACATTACTTGTTGTTTTCAATTCTTTAAGGCTTATTAAAACGAAAAAACAATAGGTATAACGAAGCGCTTGGGTGTATTGAGTGGGTATTTACTCATGTCAATATTAATTTACGATTGTTGTATAGATGCTACTAGCGATTCTTGAAAACAGCTATAATTCACGCTATTATTAATTGAGGTAAATTGTAACAATTCATTATAAATGAGGCGAAAGTTTTATATGTCAGAACCTATTTTGGTAAATGTTACAGAGGAAATTGTGCGTGGTTTAGTAAGTTTTCTACTTCGAGGACCAGAATATCAAACATTTTGTAAATGTCAAAACTGTGAATTGGATACAGTGGCACTTGCATTAAATGCTTTGCCTAGTAAGTATGTTACATCTATGGAAGCGCGAGATGAAGCATTTAAAGTATTGAATACTCCTGAAAAAATCGAGCTGATTAACAGAGAAATTATTCATGCATTACATGTGGTAAATAAGTATCCTCGACATTAGATAGAGCCCACTTCTATATGGAAGTAGGCTCTTTTCATATTTTGACAAAGTGTTTAGCTCGGATATGTATTTTCAGTTAACTTTTAAGGCAAGCTTGTAGTAAACTAGAGAGTAAGAAAAGGAAAGAGAGGGAATAAGATATGCCAACACCTAGTATGGAAGACCATATCGAACAAATATATTTATTAATCGCTAATAAAGGTTATGCTCGAGTGTCTGACATTGCTGAAGCATTATCTGTTCTTCCTTCTTCTGTTACTAAGATGGTTCAAAAATTAGATAAAGACGGTTATTTAGTTTATGAAAAGTATCGTGGGCTTACATTGACGCCAAGAGGAGAACAGCTTGGAAAACGTCTTGTGCAGCGACATGAACTGCTAGAGCAATTTTTACGAATCATTGGTGTAGATGAAGAGCGTATTTATAATGATGTAGAAGGAATTGAGCATCATTTGAGTTGGAATTCAATTGATCGTATTGCAGATCTTGTGCAGGTAATGGAAGAAAATCCAGACATCGCAAAAAAATTAGAAGCATCTAGAACACAACATAATCTATAAGATAATCTGGTTATCCGCGGGGGCGAGAATAACCACCCCACGATAGAGACGTTGTTATTTGACCCACATAGTTACCCGTGTTAAATGTATACGGAATTATATATTTTGCGAAAAAGATGGTATGAAGGAAAGGAAGACATTATGAACGAATTAAAATCAGGTGAAGTTGTTACTTTAACGGTGTTAGAGCAACAAGCATCGAAATGGATCTTAACAAATGGGGTAGTTGAACTGCCATTAAATGCTTCTGAGGTCACAGAACCACTAGCTGTAGGGGATCGTCTTGAAGTATTTTTATTTGCGGATCGACGTGGTGATTTAGCCGCTACTACGGCTATTCCAGCTTTTGCCCAAGGCGAATATGGTTGGGCAAAAGTTCTTCGTGTTGTAGAGCGTGAAGGGGCTTTTGTGGATATTGGTACATCACGTGAAGTACTTGTAAAAGCAGAGGACCTACCTGCTATTAAAGAAGTATGGCCAGAACCAGGTGACCATTTATTTATGACATTACGAACAGATCGCAATGGAGATTTATTTGGTCGTTTAGTAACGGAAGAAAAAATTTCAGAGTTATACGAAGGTGCATTTGAAGATATGCACAATAAAAATATAACAGCCCGTCCGTATCGTTTATTACCAGTGGGCTCATTTTTACTAGGGGTAGAGCAACCGTATCGCATTTTCGTTCATGAATCAGAACGATATGCGGAGCCGCGTCTAGGACAAGATGTAGAAGTACGTATTATTGATATTAAAGAAGACGGTTCATTGAATGGTTCACTATTACCTCGTAAACACGAGCGCATCACTGGAGATGCACAACAAATTTTAAGCTATTTGCAAGATGTCGGTGGTAAAATGCCATTTAGCGATAAGTCTTCACCAGACGAAATTAAAGAAATGTTTAATATGAGTAAAGCGTCATTTAAACGTGCACTAGGTACCCTTATGAAAGCTGGTAAAATAAAACAACAAGATGGCTGGACTGAGGAAATCTAACGTAAAGCTTTTATAAATACGAAGAAAATGACGAGAGTTAAGCCTGAAACCTTCTCGTCATTTTTTCGTACTAATAACTGTATAGTGACATACATTATACAGGCTCAATGATTTTTCTAGCGAAAGGGGTCACACAATGTGAAGAAAACATGGGGGAAAATACTAGTAGCTACGATGCTAGTATTTGGTGTGCTGGCACCAACAACAGGATTTGCGGCAGACAATACGCCACCAAAAGCAATTGATGAAAAATTAGGTGTACCAATTGTCGTATATGGCGCAAACCTGTCAGAAGACGAAAAAGAATCTGTAAAAAAATCGTTAAAAGTAAATGAAGATCCTGAAGTTGAAGAAATTACAGTATCAGGGAATGACTTAGCTAAATACATTAAAGATAGTAACGCAAGTTCACGTATGTATTCTTCTGCGAAAATTACGCGTAAGGATGCTGGGAAAGGCTTAGTAATTGAGATTGTCACACCTTCAAATATTACACAAGTCACTTCAGAAATGTATGCAAATGCAATGTTAACAGCAGGCATTGAAGATGCAACGGTTCAAGTAGCCGCTCCGAAGCCTGTAACAGGTCACTCTGCACTTGTTGGTATTTATAAAGCTTATGAGGTTACAACGGGCGAAACGTTGGATATAGACCGTACAGACGTTGCCAATGAAGAACTATCTGTTGCAACTAAACTAGCTGATTCTGCTGGAGTTGATGACGCGAAGGTAGCGGAATTACTTACGGAAATTAAAAAGCAAATTGCCGAAGTAAAGCCAGCAACGCGTGAAGATGTTGAAAAAATTGTACAAGAGCAGTTAGATAAGCTAGAAGTTAATTTAAGTGAAAAAGATCGTCAGCTATTAGTAGACCTGATGGACAAAATTAGTAAACTAGATATTGATTTTAGTAAATGGTCCGATCAATTAAATGATATTAGTAATACTTTGCAAGAAAAGTTTGGCGCATTAATGGAAGATGAAGGCTTCTGGACGAGTGTGAAAAATTTCTTTGCCAATTTAAAAGATACCATTTCAACGTGGTTTAATTAAATCAATAAGCTCTCTGCATTCAGTGGCAGGAGAGCTTTTTTATTTATTTCACTACAAAATAATAGTCGCAGCACTGTCTACTTTTTTGTAAAAATGCAAAAAGCTATGGTACTATGAAAAAAAGGAGTGGTGAGAAATGGAATTCCAATTACAAAATCTAACGGCAAACAAACTAGCTTTTGTTTATAAGCAAGACGGGGAACAGTTAGCGGAAATTACATGGAAACAGGAAGGCCAAGTAATGGTCATGGATCACACTTACGTTTCAGATAAGCTTCGCGGTCAAGGCGTGGCAAAAAAATTGTTAGACCGTGCGGCTGATTATGCACGTGAACATCATTATCAAATGCAAGCTGTTTGTTCATATGTAGTAGCTGCCTTTAAAAAGTCTAATGCTTATGATGATGTAAAACAATAAAAAGAAAGCAATCTGCTACCTAGCTTCGAGCTACAAGGCAGATTGCTTTTTAGGTTTTCGTATAAATAATTTTCATCTTGCACATTTTCAAAAAACGAGACCGTAAATAAGTAATGTTAAAACGCCCGCGCCTCCTAATAACGAAGCCATGTCTACCCAATCATATATTAAATCTAAATCTTTCATAAAAAACATCCTCCTATCGTTTGTAATATTGTATTATTTCCCTCATATTGTTAGTGTTAATCATGAATAATTACAAAATAATTAAGAACTACGAAAAAATATTCGGATTATGTGATAATAATGACTAGGAGAGTGATGGCGAATGTCTTGGAAAATACAGACGTACGATGAATTAACGACGGAAGAACTGTATAAAATTATTCAGCTACGCGTAAATGTATTTATAGTGGAACAACAAACATGTTATGAGGATTTAGATAACCATGATCAAAACTCTATACATATATCATATGTTGAAAATGGAAAATTATGCGCATATTCTCGTATATTACCCCCAGGAGAAAAATTTGAGATGGCATCAATAGGACGGGTAATCACAAGTCAGGAAATGCGAGGCACTGGACTTGGGAAAGAGATGATTCAATTAGCATTGGACATTATCGAAGAGCGATGGCCAAGTACTGAAATTTTTATTCAAGCACAGCAATATTTAAAAAATTTTTATGGTTCCTTTGGCTTTCAACAAGTATCAGAACCGTATATTTACGATAGCTTGCCCCATATTGATATGCTGTATCAAGTAAAAAAATAATGTTTAGTCCTCTAATAATAGGGAAAAGCTATAGTATAAGGCCAGTTTCTATATATTTAGGAGGGATTTATTATGGCAGGACGTAAAGGAACAGGTGTTGTGCTTGCTGGTTTAGCAGGATTTGCAGCATCTTATTTAAGTAAAAAAGAAAATCGTGATAAAGCATGGGAAATGTTCAACAGTGCAAAATCCAAACTTGAATCTTATTTGAATACTTCTAATGTTGATATGGATGATAAAATTGCAGAACGAGTATCGGCTGAAGTAGCTACTGAAGCGGGGACAGCGCCTACAAAAATAGCCTCAAACGAAATGGTTTCAGAAGGTGGCGGCCATACAGGCGTACATTTCTACAATGAAGAAATACAAGAAAAAGAAAAATAACAAACAAACCTTCTCATCTAGCTATGAGAAGGTTTGTTGTGTAGAACAATTAAATTTGCCGTTGTTCCGCCAGGAATCGAGCAACCCTTCACTACAATCGCAAAGTTTTGGATCAGCACGACTTCACTGATGATTTCTGAAATCAGCGTATGCCGTGCCCGCGGAAAGCGATGTGAATTTTTACGCTTTAGAAGAGGCCTTTTGCGAAGGGCCAGTCACTATTATTAGAAGGAAAAAGCTCTGCGCCAAAGCGTTTTAATAACTAAGTAAAAATTCACGAAGACTCCTGCGGGAACAGCACAGAACGTAAGACGCAACAAGCCGCGCGCAAGCGAGGGTTGCGGCTTACAATGTGCCCGCGGAAAGCGAAGTCAATTTTTACGCTTTAGAAGAGGCTTTTTGCGAAGTGCCAGTCACTATTATTAGAAGTAAAAAAGCTCTGCACCAAAGCGTTTTGATACTAAGTAAAAATTCACGAAGACTCCTGCGGGAACAGCACAGAACGTAAGACGCAACAAGCCGCGCGCAAGCGAGGGTTGCGGCTTACGATGTGCCCGCGGAAAGCGAAGTGAATTTTTACGCTTTTGCAGAAGGCTTTTTGCGAAGTGCCAGTCACTATTATTAGAAGGAAAAGCTCTGCGCCAAAGCGTTTTAATAACTAAGTAAAAATTCACGAAGACTCCTGCGGGAACAACACAGAACGTAAGACGCAACAATCCGCGCGCTAGCGAGGGTTGCGGCTTACAATGTGCCCGCGGAAAGCGAAGTGAATTTTTACGCTTTAGAAGAGGCCTTTTGCCAAGTACCAGTCACTATTAGAAGGAAAAAGCTCTGCGCCAAAGCGTTTTAATAACTAAGTAAAAATTCACGAAGACTCCTGCGGGAACAGCACAGAATGTAAGACGCAACAAGCCGCGCGCAAGCGAGGGTTGCGGCTTACAATGTGCCCGCGGAAAGCGAAGTGAATTTTTACGCTTTAGAAGAGACCTTTTGCCAAGTACCACTCACTATTAGAAGAAAAAAACTGCTACTATACGTTTTTATTAATAGGAAGTCCGATACGCTGCTTAGACCAATGTTTGAGACTGATTCTTTTTATTTGGAATAAGCGTAACACCAGCGAAGGTAATTAGAACAATTCCAGTGAAAATAAAGCCGCTGACTACACCGAGCGATAACCAACCGAGCAGTGAGGAGCCAAGTACTACCCCTAATGAGAAAAAGGCATAAAAATAGCCGTATGCTTTCCCACGTATTTCAACATTCGTAGAGTCAATTAACAATGAATTGACAGATGGGAATAATAAACCGAAACCAATGCCATAACAAATCATAGCTAAATAAAGTAGCGTACTCGAATCTGCTTGGCTAATTAGTATTTGACTGAGACCCATTAAACCGATCCCTAGTGCTAATGTTTTAATCGGAGCAACTTTATCAAAAATCCGGTTGCTCGGCAAAATGAAAACAAGCACAGCGACAATGCCAAAGGCGCTCATTAACGTACCACTTAAGCGTGAATCGAAGCCTAAAGCATGAACTTTTAATGGTAATAAATAGGCAATGACTCCTTGTGAAAACATTAAAAAGAAAGCTCCTGAAAATGCTTTTAACGTACCGACATTATTAAAAAATACACTGATAGGAATATGGGGACTAGAAGATGTCTTGTCCTTTTTCACCTGATTAGATTTAAGTAAAAAGAACGATAGAATTCCTAACAGTAACATAAAACTAGCAGTAATATTAAAGACGAAAGGTACACTCGTGCGACTTGCTAGAATACCACTAAAAGCAGGCCCGATAATGGCTGCGATACCTACAAAAGCTCCAGAAATCGCACTACCTTTGCCACGTTTCTCTTGATCGGTAGCATTAGCTAAAAATGTAAAAGCCGCAGGAACAATAAAGCCGGCAACCAATCCATGGATGAAACGTACGATTAATAGGGAAAGTGGAGCATCTACTAAATTATACAAAGTTAGTGAGAGTCCTGTTGTTAACAGCCCGATAATTAAAATGATAAAGGGCCCTTTACGATCTGTTAAAAAACCAGAAATAATATTCCCGAACGTATTAGAAAGAGAATACATACCAACTGCAAGTCCCGTTAAAAAGGCGGAAGCACCTAAAGATTCCGCGTATGTACTCATGACAGGAAGCTGAGTAAATAGGTCAAAAAATGAAAAGAATATAATCAAGTAGATAAATTTCTTCATAACTCCTCCGACTACAATATACGACATAGTGGGTTTATTATACCATTTTCGACAAAAAAGAACGCCTAATAAGTTGAAAAGAACTTATTAGGCATTCTCGTAAACATCATATTAAGCTTTAGCGATTTCTTTTTTCATTGTTTTGTTTTTAGCAAGGTTTACGTGCCAAGAAAGAGCCTCTTCTAAAATGTGAGGAGTTTGTTGGTTACCTGTTGCTTCTACTGCGCGGTTGTAGTAATCCCATAATTGCTCTTTGTAATCAGGGTGTGCACAGTTTTCAATGATTAAAGGTACACGTTCTTTCGGTGCTAAGCCGCGTAAGTCAGCAATACCTTGCTCAGTGATGATTACATCTACATCATGCTCAGTGTGGTCTACGTGAGAAACCATTGGTACGATTGAAGAAATCGCGCCGCCTTTTGCATAAGATTTTGTTACAAAAATACCAAGACGTGCATTACGTGCGAAGTCTCCAGAACCACCGATACCATTCATCATACGAGTACCTGATACGTGAGTTGAGTTTACGTTACCGTAAATATCTAACTCAAGAGCAGTGTTAATTGAGATTAATCCCAAACGACGGATAAGCTCAGGGTGGTTAGAAATTTCTTGTGAACGTAAGCAAATTTTATCGGCATATTTTTCTAAATTGCCGTAAACTTTTTTCTGTAATTCTTCAGTAAGTGTAATTGAAGTAGCAGCTGCAAATTTAACTTTACCTGCATCGATTAAGTTAAATACAGCGTCTTGAAGTACTTCTGATGCAACAATTAAATCTTCGAATTCAGAATCTGCAAAGCCATCAAGTACAGCATTTGCTACAGAACCAACACCAGATTGTAATGGCATTAATTGTTTTGTTAAACGACCCGCTTTAATTTCATCGCGGAAGAAGTCTAATAAAATGTTCGCCATTGTTTGAGTTTCTTCATCTGGTGGTACGATTAATGAAGGAGCATCTGGCTCTTCAGAAATAACAATTGCTTTAATTTTAGCTGGATCAACTTTGATACCGATTTCACCGATACGTTGCATAGCATCTGTCATTGGAATTGCTTCACGATTACCTTGTTCGCCAGGAACATAAATATCATGAATACCGATTAATGCTTCTGGATGAGAAATGTTTAACTCGATAATAATGTTCTCTGCATATTGTGCAAAGATTGGAGAGTTACCTACAGAGTTTGTTGGAATAATAAAACCATCTTCTGTAATAGCAACTGCTTCAAGAATTAAATATTTAATAGGTCCGATAATTCCTTGACGCACTAGCTCAGCATTGTGAGAAAGGTGAGCATCAACATATAGGACATCTCCAGAGTTAATTAAGTTACGGATACCAGAGTCACCTTGGAAAGGTCCACGTTTACGAATAGCACCAGCTTCTGCTAAGTATTTATCTACCTCTGGTCCTAATGACGCACCTGTATATACATCAATTTTAAAATCTTCATTTTTAGCACGCTCAACTAGTGCCATTGGAACAACTTTTGCGTCCCCAGCACGAGTAAAACCACTCATACCAACTACATCACCATTTGAAATAAGTGCTGCTGCTGCATCAGCAGAAACAATTTTACTTTCAAGTTCTTGTAAACCTAGGCGTTTTTGAATATTTGCATCCATAAAAAAATCCTCCCCTAAATCATTTTGATGGAAACCGATTACAAAACTAGAAAAAACCTGTATGAATTTTCTGTTTATTCAGTTGTAGAATGACTTCAACCATTTGATTAATATTATCACCAATTTGTCACAAAAACTTTAGTATTAGCATTAAATTATGTAAACGAAGGAAAAACGAGCAGAAGGTTGATTTTTCGACAGAGAAAACGTTTTAATGTAGAGTATATATTTTCCATGACAAATTAAAAAAGTACAGCATGACCTCCAAAAGGGGAGGACTTGCTGTACTGGAAAAAATTAGAAACCTAAAGAACGACGGAAATAACTTGCGTAGCGTTGACTAACAGGGATGCGCGTACCGTCTTTCATGATTAATAAGAAAGTTGAATGAGAATCTGGTTGGATTTCATCGATATAATCGATGTTTACAATATATGAACGGTGACATCTAATAAATGAGTCGGGTGCTAAAAATAGCTCAAGATCACTTAAATTTAAACGGTGATAACCTTCACGCCCCATTGTTTTAACAAATGTTTTACGAAGCTGTGTTTCAAGATAAATGACTTGATCATGCTTAATTGGATACCAACAATCATCGATTTTAATCGTGATATAGTTTGTCAAAAATGCAGACGGTTTTTGTGGGAAGATGGCAGTAATAGCACCTTTTGTTTCGCCTTCTTCCATTAGAGGAATACTCATGCCATAATAAGCAACGCCAAAGACATCAGGTTCGATATAAGTGCTGATTTTTTGTCCGTAGCTTAAAGCTTTATGTGCTGCTGATCCTTCTTTAATAGGATCACCTGGCTTAATTTTTAAATCAACCTTTTTGCTTGGTTGGTAGTACAAGTATTCGTTTGTATCAGAAATTGCAATTGAAGTATTCTCAGGGAAAAACTCCTTAATAATCTCCATGATTTCTTCTATTTGTTTTGGATCCACTATTAGCACCTCGTTTTAACTTTTAAAAATAGTATTATCATCTATTTTACTACATATTCGTATAAATTATATAGAGAAGATTTAGGAATAAAATAGAGATATGTCGATTGCTAAAATAAAAACTAGAAAAAATATGCAATAGATTGAAATTAATACCTAAATATATTTAATATGTATATGGTAAATATTATATGTCAATTCATTAGTTTACAACGTTTCTACTATATTTATATGATAAATAAGAACTAGAACGATGTACAAAATGTGGTTGAAAGGAAATCGCAGAATATGGTAAAATTCACTGTAAAGTATATTTTTTTTAATACTGGTGTTCAAGATAGGTTATTTTTAAGCTATATTTTATAAATTATTGTGTAATAGGACTCAATTTATATGCTAAATAAGCAAATACTTTTTTCTTATTTTGAAACTATAAATTAAAAGTCGAATATTGCAATGTAATTCGTGCACTCTGAGGAAAGATGGGGAAGATTATGCAACTACATCAACATTCTATGTCAGAAACGATATCAAAAAGATACTTCCAAGAAATCGATAATATTAACCAATACATCGGTGTAGAAGAATTTTTTAATATTGAGTCAAAATTAATATTTGAAATTTACCATTTAGAATCTGCAAAAGCCAAAAAATCGTTGCATGAATTAATAGACATTCTGTCGATACGTTTTGGCAAGCAAGTTATTAAAATTGTACGAAGTTATTTTTCGGTTCTGTCCTCGATTGTTGCTCGTAAATTGCTAGACAATCAAGTACCTTCGAAGAAAGCTTTTGCTTTTAATATTGCATGTAATGATATGATAGAAAATCAAATGAAAGACGCAGAATTTTTGCAATTTGCTGATGATTTAATTGATTTCTTTGTGTACTTTATCGCAGATAGAAAGCAACCGACTTTCCGTCATCAGACAGTTAATAAGGTCATTATGTTTATCAATGATGAGTTAGAAAATGATCTAACTGTAGAAAGTATCGCAAATAACTTTCATATTAGTACAAGTCACTTATCACGAATTTTTAGAGAACATGTAGGTATCACATTGGTCGAATATTTAAATGTGCGTCGAGTAGAGGAATCGCAATACTATTTACGCCATACGAATAAAAGTATTACATCAATCTCAGACCAATTCCATTTTTGTAATCAAAGCTACTTTACGCGTATCTTTAAAAAATATACAGGTGTAACACCTAAACATTTTCGTGATGAGCTACACCATGAATTTTACCGTTTTGAAATGAACGATGCAGCTACAGAGACACAGGATGAAACAGAAAACGAGGTTCAAAATGTGTAATACACAGTTTGGCTAATGGTTGAAGTATCGCTAAATATTATAAACATACTGTAAGATGCGATCGTACTAGCGATGCTAAAGCGAGCATCTTTTTTATGTGAATATTTGTCGTTTTTTAAATCAATGAGACGAAATGAATAACTAGCGCTTGCTATTTGATAAAGGTAGTCTTTATAAGGTATACTTCACATTAGTTGAAAAATAATAGTAGGTGGAAAAATGAAAAATTTGAAGCTATTATCAATGCTTGGACTTGTTGTTTTTGTATTAAGCGGCTGTCAGGCAGTTGAGAACAAAGAAGGCTTTTTCTATAGTGTTTTTGTAAAACCTATGGAATTTTTACTGGAGTTTTTCGGAAATGATATTTTTTCAGGTAGCTATGGTTTAGCGATCATCGCCATCACAGTTCTTATTCGTTTAATCTTAATGCCGATTATGTTGAAAAACTATCGTCAGCAACAATTGATGAAATCGAAAATGGATGCCTTCAAACCTGAAATGGAAGCTGTTCAGAAAAAAATGAAGGAAGCTAAGACAAAAGAAGAACAAATGCAATATCAACAAGAAATGATGGCATTGTATCAAAAACACGGTGTTAATCCATTGAATATGGGTTGTTTACCAATGTTAATACAAATGCCAATCATTATGGGTCTTTACTTCTCAATTTTATATTCTGCCGATGTGAAGTCACATGAGTTTTTATGGTTTAGCTTAGGTTCACCAGACATTGTGATGACAATTATTGCAGGTATCGTTTATTTAGTACAAGCACGTGTATCTTTATGGACAGTACCAGAGCAACAAAAAAAGCAAATGAAAATGTTTATTTACATTTCGCCAATTATGATTGTCTTTATTTCTATGTCCTCAATGGCAGCTCTACCTCTTTACTGGTCTGTCAGCGGTGCATTACTAATTCTTCAAACATATATTGGTCGAAAATATTATTCGGAGCATCCCGAAAAAGCAAAATCATAAATGAATTTATGTCGAGGCGCTTGTGTAGCCTCGATTTTTTTTAGGAGGAAAACAGCATGAACACAAAATGGTTATCATCAATTCTTGTCGCAATATTTAGTATTGCCGCTATCGTATGCATTATTTTAGGAAACTTCAATTTTGCAGTACTAGCGATGACAATTATGTTTGCTATGTCAAACGGTTTCAGAGCGAAGAGTTTTAAGGAACAGGGGTATATTAAAGAGGCGAAATGGATGAAATATATGTCTATCTTTTTCACTATCGCTTCAATCGCAGTGCTTATTGTCATTTTTACAGATTAATTGTGAAAAGCTACACGTAAAAATGTGAACAGTGATAAAATAAAACTATCATATGAAATTGTTTTAACTTGCTTCGGAGGTACAGCCGCTGAAACAAGTTAAATGCCCCGGCGAATGCCATACATAGGTTTTCAAATAAGCTTGTCAGGCAAGTTTGGAAAATCTAGACGCCATTACGCCGAGGTGTAATGAATTAAAGGTTTTAAGGTTGCTCGTACTTCCATTGAAACAACCTGATGTTGAAATCTTGGTCGTTTAGCAACCTGTATCTACACAAAAGGGGCAAAAAAAGTGAAAAAAAAACGTCTACCACTTATTATTGGTGCTGTCATTTCAGTGGCTTTAATCGTATCTATTTTTGTAGTGATTAACTATAAAAATAACCAAGTAAATGTAGCATCAGATGAGGAACAGCCAGCAGCGGAACAAGGTAAAAAAGATACTCCAACAAAAGAGCCAACAAAAACACCCGAAAAAACTACGGAGCCAGAGGAACAGCCAGATGAAAATGGCTATTACCCAAATCAAACTATGCCAACAGAACCTACTTATATAGATGGTATTTTACTAGCAAATAAAAAATATCCACTTCCATCGACATTTGCACCTGAAGAAAGCCCGGAAGCTCGTCAAGCGTTAAATACGATGATCGCAGAAGCGAAAAAACAAGGGTTTAACTTAGTAGCATTTAGTGGATATCGTTCTTACGACTATCAAACAACATTGTATAATAACTATGTTAAGCGTGATGGTCAGGCTGCGGCGGACCGTTATAGTGCGCGACCAGGCTTTTCGGAGCATCAAACAGGCTTAGCGTTTGATATTGGAGAAGTTGGTAAAGAAGATTTATGGCTGACTGAAGAGTTCGGCGAAACACCTGCGGGACAATGGCTCTTTGACAATGCAGCGCAATTCGGCTTTATTTTGCGATTCCCTGAAAACAAAGAGCATATTACAGGTTACATGTATGAATCATGGCATTACCGTTTCGTCGGAACCGAAATTGCTAACAAAATAAAAGAAAAAAATATTACGTTAGAAGAATACCTAGGTGTGGAGTAAAGACAGGGATATAAGAGAAAAAGTGTTAGATTGACTGTAATCAATCTAACACTTTTTTACATTACCGTTGTTGTCCGCTACGGCGGTGCTTTCCGCGGGCACACACGTAAGCAACAACCCTCGCTAACGCGCGGGCTTGTTGCGTCTTACGCTGCGTGCGTTCTGAGCAGGAGTCACCACCTTCGCTACCAACAACTAGTGTGCGCTTCTATTTTTAATTTTATTGCAAAAGGAAAGATCACTTGTAACATTAACCTTTTCTAAATTTGAAGTAATCTCCCAACCCATTGCATTTTCAAACAAGTGGTTTCTACAATACGGGTGTTAATAAACGTGAAATAGATTCCTTGAATTTGATCATGCTTGAACGATTTTGATACATTTCCCAAGTTAATTCTGTGCAGTCTAAAATATCCTTCTCGAATAACTCAGCTAACTGATGGGAAATCGTTGAGTCGTATATAAAGGCGTTTACTTCAAAGTTTAAACTAAAACTACGTACATCGATATTAGCGGTTCCTACAGTAGATGCCTCATCATCAATAATAATAGCTTTAGCATGAATAAATCCTTTTTCATAAATATAAACTTTTGCCCCCGCACGCAATAATTGACCTACATAAGAGAAAGTAGCCCAATAAACAAACATATGGTCCGGTTTATTTGGAATCATTATACGAACATCAATACCTGAAAGCGTAGCAATTTTAATGGCATCTAAAAAACTGACATCTGGTATGAAATAAGGGGTTTGAATATAAATATATCTCTTGGCCATATTAATTAGCTTTAAATAACCAATTTTAATTTGTTCCCACTCAGAGTCTGGCCCGCTTGACACAATTTGTAAGCCTACATCACCTTTTTTCGGAATAGCAGGGAAGTAACGATCTGAATAGCCCATCTTTTGCTGAGCACTTGCTTGATTCCAATCGAGTAAAAAGCGCGTTTGCAATGGATGGACGGCACTTCCTTCAATGCGTAAATGCGTATCACGCCAATAGCCAAATTTCTTTTGGAGTCCAAGGTATTCATCTCCTACATTAAAGCCCCCGATGTACCCAATACGTCCATCAATAACAACGATTTTACGATGATTTCTAAAATTTAGACGTGGATTTAATAGTGGGAATATGGAAGGGAAGAATACTTCAACCTCGCCGCCAGCCTCAAGAAGTTCTTTAAAATGTCTCTTTTTAACATTGCGTGAGCCCATTTCATCATATAAGAGCCTCACTTTGACTCCTTGTTTTGCCTTTTTAATCATTGTATCAACAAGACGTGTACCTAAATTATCTAGGCGGAAGATGTAATATTGAATATGGATATGATCTTTTGCAGCTTCGATATCTTTTATAAGCTGTTCAAATTTATCCGCACCATCATCAAATATCGAAAGGTGATTGTCTTGCGTTAATACGGCATTGTTTGTTTTTAAATGCATATAAATCATTTCTTTATAATTCTCTGCATTTTCAATACGGAATTCAAATGTATCATCATGAATGGTTTCAATTTGATAGCTAATTAGATTATCTATCCCGATATCCTTGCGACCTTCCCAACGAAACAAATGTTTTTTGCGCAGTTGCCTACCGATTAGTAAATATAAAACAAAACCAACTAATGGCAAGAAAAATAGCACAAGAATCCATGCCCATGTAGAAGTAGCATCTCTACGTTCTAAAAAAATAATGGTCATCGCTGATAAGATATTAAAGAATAAAACTAAAGGTACTAGATATTCTACATCTGTAAAAATGCTCATTCCTGCACCCCTCTACTATATTTCATATAATACTTAGTATAGCTTACTTTTCAGGTGGAATGAAAGAAGAGTAAGTTATTTGTTTTCATTCACGAAAAGATTACCCTTAATAAGAGGGAATAAAACAGAAATCGCACAAGCCCCACCACGAAAAGATGAGTGGTGGGGCTTGTTAGTTTTCATTGCAGTTGAGTTGCCGCTTCGAAGGTTATAAATAATGTTCCCATTGAAATAATATATCAGAAAAGTCTTGTTGGAGTAGTTTTTCACGATTAATAAAAAACTTTCCTACGCCACTATCCGCCCACATAATTCCGAACTCATCATTAGAATCTATTTGTAGCAAAAGCACATCATAGCGTTGTAATAGTTGAGACTCATGGCGAATATCTTCTGCTAAAAAATATGCGTAGCCTCCTATTTTTGCGCCAGCACCTAAAAAGTGCTGTAAATAGATTTCATGCAAATTGACATCATAATTTTGGCTAGCGATGAGGCTAGGTAAATGATGGACAGCACGGTAATCTAAAGCCGAAACAGGTTCCTGCGTATAGTGGAATTGTAAAGCTAATTCCTGATGAATAGGAAACCAATCATTTGCCATCGGTGATACATTGTCATGGGCTGGCATAGCTAATTCTGTTTCTACCGTTGGGTAAAAACGTATCTTATAAAATTGTTGAAAAATGTCTTCTTTATAATGCGCTGCATTGGCAAAAATATTAGATGAAATAAAAAATTGTAAAATACCTTGGGTAGGGAAATCCGGTATTGGTGGTATTTCTGCAAAATTAATTTGAGCTAATAAACGCATCGATTCACCAGTAATGTCTTTTGGGACAGTTTGGTAATAAGGTAAATAAGGTTCACCGGCAAATTTGCTTTCTGTTAATGAAGTTGAACGTTTCACTGGCGAGATAACAATCGCTGATAGCAGTGATTCCTCAATTTCATAACGTAATGGTTCTAGCTCTTTCGGTAGTGAGACATTAATCGTTTTGTTCATGCAGAGCCCTCCGAGTTTACACTTTCAAACATGGATGTCCTTTAGTAAATAGTATGGAAAAAACATCCCCTATAAGTTACGACATTTTTTATGGAAATTATTCAAGACGTAACGTTTTATTTGATGCTTTATAAATAAACATTAAACTAATCGAGATAATGGCAATTGCTGCAGCAATGTAATAGCCAAGATTCGATTGCATTGTAAATAACCATGTGAAGAATAGTGGACCGAGAATGCGTCCTAAGTTATCCATGGAATAAGAAAGTCCTGCTGCAGTTCCATATTGGCCGCCAGATTCTTTGGAGGATAGAGAGACGACACATGTTCTTGCAAGGGCATTTCCTGCTGTAAAGATACAAAGTGCAAAGCCTGCCATAAACAAATTGCCTGTTAACGTAAATAAAAGCATGCCAATTGCTGTTACAATTTGAGCGCCAATTAACCAAGATGTTTCCGTACCATTTTTAATGCGACGGACGACTCCACCTTGTATCGCTGCATCTACAAAACCGCTAAACATAAATAAATAGCCGATTTGCAATGGTGTGATATGAATGCGATCTATTTGGAAAAGCTGGAATGTTGCTTCGACACCTGCGAGCATAAAAGTCACTAAGAAAGAGAACATAAATAAATAACGCACACGGTATTGCAGCATTGTGCCAACACCTTTTGGTACAATTGCTCGTTTTGTTACATCTTTTCGCTTTTCTGGTTCTTTTAAGACGAAAATTGCATAAATAAATAATAGCGCAATTAAAGCTGCTGATGCGATAAATGGTAATTGCAAGCTATAATGACCTAGCATGCCGCCAATTGCAGGACCGAAGATAAAACCAAGACCGATGGACATGCCCATGATACCCATGTACTTATTGCGATCTTCCTCGCTCGACATGTCTCCGATAAAGCCTGTTACTGCTGTATACAGTGCACCTGAGAATAAGCCACCAACTATACGTGATACGTATAGCATTGCTAAATGATCAATAAATATTGAAAAAATAATAAAGCTGAGACTGAATCCAACCAATCCCGTTAAAATAAGTTGCTTCCGTCCGATTTTATCGGAAAGCTTTCCCCAAAGTGGTGCAGTGAAAAAACTTGCTAATGAATAGACTGTCAGTAAACCGCCTACATGGATGTTTTGCCAGTCGTGTTGAACGATGACTTCAGGCAGGACAGGAATAATAATTCCGAAGCCTAGGTAGACGAGAAATTGCACTGACATTAAGAGTAAAATTGGTTTTATCATTTAATTTCCTGCTTTCTTACTATATTTCAGTATGTATATTCTACCTCTCTTGTTCTTGCTATTACAAGGAAACGGCTGTAAAAGCATGTGAAAGCAACAATGGTTGATTTCTTTAACGCTAAAGTATTAAATACTGTAAAAATTATTTTTCAACCATTATCATTTTGTATTTCGTTTATGCCACAGTATTGATTCTTCACCCATTTCCCTCTTGGTAGTGGTTTTATCTGGTTCTAAAAATCCTTATTGCATGTAAAAAATAAAGAATGACGAATAGAATTGATTTGATGTGCAAATAATGGTGTTAGATTAAATCAATTTGTTATGGAAAAAGGTTCATAAACAATATTTACATTGTAACAAAATTGAAAAATATTAAAGGCGAGTTAAATGGTATGATAGAGGAAAGATAAACTTGTCTGACATCTAACACATAGAAAATTGAAACTTTTTTGGAAATAAAACGTTATATAAAATCGAGGAAAGATTGAGGTGGAATGTATGACGAAGGAAGTAGATTTGAAAAAGATTGTTTCGAATTTATCGAAGTTGGGTGTGACTGCTACTGTAACAAAGTCTCGACTTGAACTTTTAAAAGTGCTCACACCACCAACGCAAACTCCGCAAGTTCAAGCTTAACTCGTTGCAAAAAAAGAATGGGTAGTCTCCGTTTTGACAAGAGACTACCCATTCTTTTTTATTTTTAATCATCTTCATCGTGCGTTGTGAACATGTAAGTACGATAATGGAAACGCATGCTAAAGACCAACCCAATGGCGAGTGCATTCCCCATTAATGAACTCCCTCCATAGCTTATGAATGGTAGTGGAATACCAGTAATCGGTAGTAGTTGTATTGTCATGCCGATATTTTCAAATACGTGGAATGTAATCATGGCAATAATACCTGCGCAGACATAAGTTGAAAAAGGGTCTTTCAATAATAAGGTTGTTTTTGTTAAATGATAGATTAGTAAAAAGAAAATACAGATTACGATACTTGCTCCTATAAATCCCCATTCCTCGCCGATAACGGTGAATATGAAGTCCGTATGATTTTCTGCTACGTATACTTCACGACCACGGAAGCCTTTACCGAAAATTTCACCTGACCCGATAGCATTTAAAGATGTAATCAAATGGTAGCCATCGCTAGATGAATAAGAATAAGGATCTAGCCAAGAATAGATTCTGGCAAACTGGTATGGTTTAAAACCAAAAGTCTTCTCTAGAAAATCTTGCATATAAAGAGCCATCCATAAGAGACCACCGCCGATAGCGGCACTACCTAAGAAAGTGGGTAGTATTATCTTCCAAGAAATACCTGCTACAATAACGAGTGCTGCAGTGATTGCAAAGAAAACAAGAGCAGATCCAAGGTCTGGCTGTTTCAAAATAATACCAAGTGGTATAATCAACGTTATAGCAATTTTCCCTAATAAAATGAAGTCAGTTTTAACAGATCGTAAGGAATAAACTTCGTGATGCTTACTTATTAGTCGGGCGAGTGCTAAAATATAAAAGGTTTTCATAAATTCCGACGGTTGCATATTGCCTAGCGGTGTATGAAACCAACTTTTAGCGCCGTTGACCGGTTCACCAATTTGACCTTTACCTTCCGGCATAAAAATAAGCAATACTAAAAGAGCAATCCCGGCTCCGTACATATACCAAGCCATTTTTTTATATTGATCGGGTTCAAAAAACATAATGACGCCGATAATAAATGCACCAATTACATACCACTGTAGTTGTTTAGGTACATAGTTAATACCATATTGTCCCGACGTTTGTGCGGATGCGATCGCTAGCAAACTAATGAAAAGAAAAGTAATAAGTATAAAAGCGAGCGTCCAATCGAAACGGTTCACGAAATTTCGTTTATTTTCCATAAAAGCCACCTAAAATAAAATAGTTTAAAAGTATGCGAATAAACGCATGTCGAACATTAACATTATAACGCAAAAAACAAATTTACGCCTGAGTATATTGTTGTGACGACAATTAGCATAAAATGTTTCAAAAAATGATGTTTAGATTTATAATATAGTGAAGAATGGGGTGATGGATGTGGCTAAGAAATTAAAGTCAGCTGAAGATTTTATGTATCATATATATGTTCATATGAACGATGTCGATAAATTTGTCATTTTTAGCGGGCTTAAGCTCTCGCAATTCGTGGCTGCTTTAGATCCACTGCATCACTTACTGTTACTGAAGCATTCTTATGAAGATGGCTCATTTAATATGCATACACAGTTTGATTATGTACAGGATGAGGAAGTCCCTCGTTTTGTTAAAAAAGCTACAGAGTCTAAAGAATTGTGTTGGGTAGATTTTATGGATGAAAAGAGGCTAGATCAGCTGACAGCAATGGAGCAGGGAGAACTGCTTTACATTAGCCATAAAAAAGAACCGATTACTTCGCCGTTTTTTAATAAATTGCAAAATCGGTTTGTTTATTGTTCTTCGGATGTAGAGAAAATGACGAAAATTTATTTTCGCCATTTGAGTGATTCGGATTTACTAGTCGCCAATGTGTTTAATTCTTTAATTCGTGAAAAAGAACGTAGCACGGGCTTTTGGCGCCGAAAAGCAAAACCGAGTATTCCTTCTCTTACACCGGAATTTTTGCGTGCTTATCGTTCCTTTGCTAAAGACGGGGCATTATTGTCGCTGTACCGCATTGAGAAGCCGAAAGCAACATATGGTATTGAAATTCGTAACCTATCAGATTACTCCTTCCCGGATGAAGTTTGGGATGATTTAAATACAATTTTGAAAAACGAACACGATGAATTGATTCATATTATTTAGCTCTATTTAGCTTGCTGTACGCTCGCTAAATATGAAAGGAACCAAAGCAAGGGGTATTCAGTCATTTTCCTTTGGTGATTAACTTTTGAATGAATAAGGTACTCAAATCTCACCGTCGACATAACGGTGAGATTTTTATGTCATTTGTCAAGACGTTTCGTGATAAACTAATAATACTCAAGAAGTATGTGGAGGGCACAAAAATGAAAAAAAGAATCGGTTTATTATACGGCGGAAAGTCAGCGGAGCATGAGGTTTCATTGTCGACGGCATGTGCAGTCACAGGAGCTTTAGATTTCGAGGAGTATGAGATATATCCGATTTACATTACACCTGATGGCGAATGGCGACGCGGTGAGCGTTTAGAAAAACCAGCAAGTTCGATTGAAGAATTGCAATTTGGTAATAATGCCATTGTTTTAGAAAATAATATTACGGCGTTTTTAATTGATGACAACGGGACTACTGTAAAATTTGATGTTATTTTCCCTTTACTGCATGGAACAAATGGGGAAGATGGCACTGTACAGGGGCTACTTGAAGTGTTAAATCTTCCGTATGTCGGCAATGGTGTTTTGGCGTCATCAGCAGGTATGGATAAAGTAATCATGAAGCAATTGTTTGAAATTGCGGGGTTACCACAAGTGCCATATACGTATTTCATTCGCAGTGAGTGGACGAACGAGCAAGAAGCTATTTTAACACGTTGTGAAGAAAAATTAACTTGGCCAATGTTTGTGAAACCTGCAAATTTAGGTTCAAGTGTTGGTATTAGTAAGGCTTCAAATCGTCAAGAGCTTATTAAGGCAATCGAAGTGGCATTGCAATTTGACCGTAAAATTGTAGTAGAACAAGGGATTGTAGCACGCGAAATTGAATTAGCTGTACTAGGCAATGATTTCCCAGAAGTCTCTGTACCAGGTGAAATTAAACCTATGACGGAATTTTATGATTATGATTCGAAATACAAGGATGGTTCTACAGCGCTTATCATTCCTGCAGAACTTTCTACTGAAGTGGTCACAAGCTTAAAAGAACATGCAAAAAGTGCATTTAAAATTTTAGATGGAAGCGGTTTAGTACGTGCAGACTTCTTTGTTACAGCTAACGATGAGATTTATATTAACGAAGTTAATACAATGCCAGGATTTACACCTGTCAGTATGTATCCGCTTCTTTGGCAACATACAAATGTTAGCTACCCAGAGCTTATTAATCGTCTGATTGCGCTTGCACTTGAGCGTTATGAGGAAAAACAACAGCTTCACTATAAAAAAGACTGAGTGGGATTATTGTGAAAAAGACATTAAAGCAATTAGCAGCATGGTTGAATGAAGAAGTGCTAGCTTTCGGAGATACGATTGTTTCTGGTATATCGATTGATACGAGAACAATTCGTCAAGGGGATTTATTTGTGCCATTCCGTGGGGAACAGGCAAACGGTCATAAATTTGTACTACAAGCCTTTGAAAAAGGTGCAGGTGCTTCGCTTTGGCAAAAAGATGAACCGAATCCACCAAAGGATGTTCCATTATTGTTTGTTGATGATCCAGAGCAAGCATTACAACAAATGGCTCGTGCTTATCGTGCAGAGCATAAGGCAACCTTTATTGGCATCACAGGGTCCAATGGTAAAACGTCGACAAAGGATATTTTAGCAGGCACGCTAGCTCCATTTTTTAAAGTTCAAAAAACGATTGGCAATTTTAATAATCAATTGGGCTTACCGATTACGATGTTACAGCTCGATGAGGATACAGAAGTGGCTGTACTTGAAATGGGTATGAGTGGCTTTGGAGAAATTGAATTTTTAACAAAGTTAGCTCGTCCTCATATCACGGTTATTACAAATATTGGCGAGGCGCATATGCAAGATTTAGGCTCTCGTGCAGGGATTGCCAAAGCGAAGTTTGAAATTATTCAAGGGATGCAACATAACGGTGTGCTTTATTATGACGGTGATGAACCACTATTAAAGGAACTCGTAGCGCAAGAGCAAAATTTAAATGCACAGGCATTTGGTTTAGAACCAGGCGATTTGTTATATGCTGATAATATTGAAGCAACTGCAGGCGGAAGTAGCTTTACAACGCATGGAGCGATTGAAGGTGATTTCTTTATTTCGGTTCTTGGTAAGCATCAGGTGAAAAACACTTTGATTGCTATGCTTATCGCGCAAAAGCTAGGGTTAACTGATGAACAAATTCGCGAATCATTAAAAGGTGTCACATTAACTGATATGCGTATGCAACAAGTACAAGGAAATCAAGGTGCATTATTTATTAACGATGCTTATAATGCTGCGCCTACATCTGTAAAGGCGGCGATCCAATTTATTGCAACAACTAATATTCGCCCGGAAAAATGGCTTGTATTAGGTGATATGCTTGAACTTGGCGCTAATGAACGCAACTTCCATGAAGACTTATCAGTGGCTATTAATGAAGATGAAATAGACTACGTATGCTTGTATGGCCCGCGTATGGCCTTCTTATACGAAGTGTTAAAAGAGCGTTTTGACACAGACCGTTTACTATATGTAAAAGATGATTTTGCGCCTATTATTACAAAGCTTCAACAAGCAACAGAAAAGTCCATCGTATTACTAAAAGGCTCGCGAGGTATGAAACTAGAAACGATTTTACAATCATTTACTTCATAATTTACGATTAAATGTAGAATATACAGTTACTTATTAAGGTAAAAATTCGCTTTTGCTTCCACAGAAAAGATAGCGGATTTTTACCTTTTATTGAAAGGGCGATATTTTGTTGCTCGTAAAAACTGCCGCTTGATAGAGGTGAGGATAATGGCAATAGGTGTATTATGTATCCATGGATTTTCAGGTGGCCCTTATGAAATAGAGCCGTTTACAAGCTATTTACGTGCTAATACAGATTGGTTAGTAGAGACACCTACCTTATCGGGGCATGGGGAAGAACTGAATATGAAAGGATTTACAGCACAGCATTGGTTAATGGATGCGGAGCTTGCTTTAAGAGCTTTAGCAAAAAAAGTCGATGACATTATTATAGTAGGCTTTTCAATGGGTGGAATTATTGCGCTCTATTTAGCAAAACGGTATAAAGTAAAGAAGCTTGTCCTGCTTAGTGCGGCCGCCAAGTATGTAAGCCCTAAGCAACTCGTAAAAGATTTTAAAATGCTTGCGACAGATGCCTATCATCGCAACCTTGCGAACAACGAGCTGTTTGTGAGATATCATCATAAGTTTAGTAATGTACCTTTATCAGCGACAATTGAATTTATGAAGCTTGTTCAAAAGGTGGAGCCGTATTATCAAGATATTAAAATTCCGGTATATATAATTCAAGGCAAATTAGACGGAATTGTACCGTATCATACTGCGCAATTTTTGTATGATCAGTTAGCATCAACCAATAAAAAGTTGTATTTTTCTAACAACGGAAAACATCATATTTGTCATTGTGAAGATTATCTTGATTGGTTTACGAAGGTTTTAGCGTTTTTAAAAGAGCGCTAAAGTAGTCAGATTATTACGACTCATGCGTTATCGTTGCATACGGTTGATGTCCATGTTAGACTAGTGTAAGCAATGGATACATTTTGTGCGAAGACTCTTCATGATTTGGTTGAAGAGTACTTTTTTTTGAACATAACGGTTTTATTCTAAGTGAATAATTACACAGAATTGAACCGCTCGGTAAAGACCGGGCTTTCCTTTTCATATAAGAGAGCTCTACATGATACCTTTGTAGAGAGAATTTTTAAGTAACGGAAACGTTCCACAACACAGGCTCGAATTTGCCGACAACTTCATCTGAAAATGTAACCATTTGTCAACTTAAAAGCAAAAAAAGGAGATTGAGAAGTTTGACAAATTTTTCAGAATTAAATATTAGCGAATCTACACTACGTTCAGTAAAACGTATGGGATTCGAAGAAGCAACACCAATCCAAGAGGGTACTATTCGTTTTGCCATTGAAGGGCGCGATGTATTAGGTCAAGCGCAGACTGGTACTGGTAAAACAGCCGCTTTTGGTATTCCACTTATCGAGAAAATCGATCCTAAAAACCCTAATATCCAAGCATTAGTAATTGCTCCAACTCGTGAATTAGCGATTCAAGTTTCAGAAGAACTATATAAAATCGGTTACGACAAACGTGTGAAATTATTATCAGTTTACGGAGGTCAAGAAATCGGCCGTCAAATCCGTGCACTAAAAAATAAACCACAAATTATTGTTGGTACACCAGGTCGTATTTTAGATCATATTAATCGTCGTACTTTAAAACTAGAAGATGTTCAAACACTTGTTTTGGACGAAGCAGATGAAATGTTAAACATGGGCTTCATTGAAGACATTAATTCAATTTTAGAAAACGTACCAGCTGAGCGCCAAACATTATTATTCTCAGCAACAATGCCACCAGCAATCCGTAAAATTGCTGAGACATTTATGCGTGAACCTGAAATTGTGAAAATTAAAGCAAAAGAATTAACAGTGGATAACATTGAACAATTTTTTGTAAAAGCTGCTGAACGTGAAAAATTCGATGTGTTATCTCGTTTATTAAACGTTCACCAACCAGAATTAGCAATTATCTTTGGTCGTACAAAACGTCGCGTTGATGAGTTAGCACAAGCTTTATCAATCCGCGGATACCTTGCAGAAGGAATTCACGGTGATTTAAGCCAAGCAAAACGTATTTCAGTTTTACGCCAATTTAAAGAAAATAAAATTGATATCCTTGTTGCAACGGATGTAGCAGCGCGTGGTCTTGATATTTCAGGCGTTACACATGTATATAACTTCGATATTCCTCAAGATCCTGAGTCATATGTTCACCGTATTGGTCGTACTGGCCGTGCCGGAAAATCAGGTCTTGCAGTAACGTTTGTAACACCTCGTGAAATGGGTTATTTACGAATCGTTGAAGAAACAACGAAAAAACGTATGACTCCACTTCGTCCACCAACAAATGACGAAGCTTTAGTAGGTCAACAACGTTTAGCTATTGAGACGCTTGAAGGTATTATTTCAGCTAATAACTTAGGTGATTATCGTACATTAGCTACAGAAGTTCTTGAAAACCATGATGCAATCGATGTTGTAGCTGCTGCATTACGCTCATTAACAAAAGAGCCGGATGATTCGCCTGTAACAATTACAGAAGAACGTCCATTACCAATGCGCCGTGAACGTTCTGGCGGCGGCGGTGGTCGCGGTGGCGATCGTAACGGTCGTAACAGAAATGGTGGCGGTCGTAGCTATGGTGGTAACCGTCGCGAAGGTAGTGGTGGCGGAGATCGTCGCAACAGCGGAGGCCGTCGTGACGGTGGTCGCCGTGAAGGTGGCGCTCGCCGTGAAGGTGGACAAGGTCGTTCACGTGCACCACGTCGTCATGAAGACTAATTAAAAAAATATAAACCTTACAGTCAATTTGGCTGTAAGGTTTTTCTTTTTATTGTGAAACAAATTCGTGTTAGTGTACGTATACATAGATAATTAATAAAGGAGGAACGATATTGAGAACTGAACCAGCACATCAAATTTCCCGCAAAGGGTTAACCGTATGGCGATTATATGGCGTATTACAGACAGTGCTATTACTCGTTATAGCAGCATTTGTTAGTTACGGTACTTTTTATTTTAATTGGCCATCATTTATTTATTTTATCGCCATTGCAGTTGTAATACTTAGTGCTTTTTTATTGGTGTATTTATTTCCGAAAATTCGTTGGGAACGGTGGCGTTATGAAGTACGTGAGCATGAAATTGAAGTGCAACATGGCTTATTTGTTGTAAAACGCACACTTATACCGATGGTGCGAGTACAACATGTTGATACGACACAAGGTCCTATTTTAAAACGTTATAGCTTAGGCAATATTTCAATTTCTACAGCTGCTACAGTACATACAATTCCTGCGTTGGTCATGGATGAGGCAGATGGACTTCGTGCACGTATTTCAGAATTAGCAAGGGTGGCGGAAGATGATGTCTAATGATGTGTATCGTTTACACCCCGTTGCGGCTATTATTTCTAGTGTCAAAGCACTGAAAAGTATGATACTTCCTGTTGCCATCATAGTGATTACGAACGGTTTTAACTTTTCGTTCAACTACCGCAGTGAATATTTTTTTGAAACAGTTTTACTGTTTGGTGTGTGGGGTGTAGCAGCAATCCTTGCGCTTGTAGGGGGTCTCGTTAAATGGCGCACTTTTGTTTATTGGTTTGAGGAAGGCGAATTGCGAGTGACGTACGGGTTATTCGTCAAAAAGAAGCGTTATATACCTTTTGAACGCATTCAAAGTTTGAATTATCATGAAGGTATTTTCCATCGTATTTTCGGTTTAGTAAAGGTCCAAGTGGAGACGGCTGGCAATAAAGGCGGCAAGCCAGAGGTAGAATTAACAGCTATTAGGAAAGATGCAGCAGATGTTATCGAACAGGAAATGCGCCGTGCAAAAACACAAATCGCTCAACCTTTTGCAGTGGAGCAATCACCTGAGCAAATAGAGGGTGTAAGTATTCCGGTTATTTATCATATGTCGATGCGGGACTTACTTGTGTTAGCTACAACTTCTGGTGGCATAGGGGTAGTGTTGTCGGGGCTAGTAGCAGTAGTCTCCCAATTTTCAGATATTATTCCGTATGAAGAGGTCTTTCATGAACTGGCGGATTTTGCAAAAGTCGGGGCATTTTTAGTTGCCTTAACGGTTATGTTTGCACTGATCGTAGCATGGTTTATATCGGTTATCATCACGCTTGTAAATTATTACGATTATACAGTTCGAATTGAAGATGAAAAGCTGATGATTACAAAAGGCTTACTTGAAAAGAAAAGAATTACATTGCCGTTAAATCGCATTCAAGCAATCCGTATTGTGGAAAATCCGCTACGCCAACTATTTGGTTTTGCTACTGTTATAGTAGAAAGTGCAGGTGGAAACGGTGAAAAAGCTGGAGATAAGAAAATCGCATTGTTTCCACTAATTAAAAAGCGGGATAGTGTAGAAACGCTTGTACAACTCTTTCCTGAAATGAACTGGCATCCTACATTGACAAGAGCTCCAAAACGAGCGCGTCCTTTTTTCTATCGCATTGATTTTCTATGGCTTGTCCCGATAATGGGTGCATGTAGTTATTTCTTCTATCCTTATGGGTTGTTGTCATTAGTATTCATTCCACTCACTCTATTACTTGGCATTTGGCAACATAGAACGGCTGGCTACATGCTTGACGGCAAGCAGCTTACGATGCAATATCGAATATTCAGCCGCATTACATTGTTTATGGAGAAGAAACGGATACAATCGATGGAAAGTAGTCAAACGTATTTCCAAAAACGTAAGCAAGTAATGTCCATTAAAGCAACAGTTATGTCGGGCATGTCCGGTGTGACAGGTCATGTACCTAGCGTAGAACAGCAAGATGCTGAAGCTATATTATCCTGGTTTGAGCATTAAATAGAGAATTGTAGGCTAATCTTTACAAATGTAGAGATTAGCTTTTTTATGGGGAGTGCACTAGGATGGAAAAAATTAAACTAGCATAAGAGGCGAATAATGTACTATCATTTTATCGATAGTACACAGTGAAGCAATAGAAAAAAGAGGAACAACCCAATTTGGGGCTCCTCTTTTTACAAGTTATTTGCCTGCCATTTGTTTCTTACGCCAGCTTAAAATTCTTGTAGGGTGTAAGTAAATAAGTCCGAGAATGAATCCGGTTGCTAAGCCACCTAAATGGGCATAAACATTTACATTAGACTGCAAGAAAGTCATGATGACACTGATAACGATAATCGGCAATATTAGTTTTCGAAGCATAGGCATCGTGCGGCGTGTATAGTAGACAAGTGCACCGAACGCACCGAAAATCCCAAAAATTGCGCCACTTGCGCCAAGACTTGCATAGCCGCCTTCATTAAGCATAAAGGTTGCCATGTTACCTACGATACCCGATAATAAATAAATCGTAATGAATCGTGCTTTACCTGCAATTTTTTCAAGCTCTGGCCCAAATAAAAATAGGGAAAACATATTAAAAAGCACATGCATAAAGTTCGCATGTAAAAACATTGCTGAGAAAACCCGCCACCATTCACCGCTTTGTACGAGGAAGTTGACTTGAATCCCATAATCCCATAATAGCCCGCCTATAACGGGAACAAGTGTTAATACATAAAGTATAAGATTAACGGCTATTAATGTTGACACAACAGGGTAATAACTTGTGTATTGCTTAAAATTTTCTGTTCTACTAAACATAGCTCCACCTCAATTTACAATTATTATACATGGCTTTTTGGAAATAAGAAAAGGAGAAGTTCATATGATTAAAGGAATTGGTCTCGACATAGTGGAAACCGAACGTATTATTAAAGCGATGACACGTACAGAGAAATTTAAAGACCGCATTTTATCCGAGCAAGAACGTACACTATTTGCTGCGCATACAGAATCTCGCAAAGTAGAATTTTTAGCGGGACGATTTGCTGCTAAGGAGGCCTTTTCCAAAGCGTTAGGTACAGGGATCGGTAAAGATTGTGCGCTACAAGATATCGAAATATTAAGAGGAGCAGCTGGTAACCCTGTTTTATATTTTAAAGGGGAGCTTGTCAATGGCTTCGTTAGTATCACACATACGAAGCAATATGCAGCCGCACAAGTAATATTACTGTTGTAATAAAATATATTACCTTTTCTTCAAATGACATAACTGACTACTAAGGTTCATATATTGTCGTAGTGGATTTGAAAGAAGAAAGGGTGAAAGCGTGGGCAACCGTTTAGTTACTTGGCTCGTCTTAATTTGTGCGATATTACTTCTGTCGGCGTGTGGTACAGCCTCACAGGAAAAGGTGTTAAAGAAAGTTAGTGGTAAGTGGTCAGAGACAAATGGTTATGAGTTAGACGCGAAGATGGAGATTAAATCTGGGGGAGAACCTAGAACGTATGATGTAACGGTTTGGCATACCAAACCTGATTTCTATCGAGTGGAAGTAGTAGAAAGCGGGAAAGATGTTTCACAGATGATTGTGCGTAATGCAGATGGTGTTTTTGTCGTGACACCAACATTAAACAAAATGTATAAGTTCCAAAGTGATTGGCCAAAGAAAAATAGTCAGGCATATTTAATTGGAGCACTAGCAGAGGATTTAGCGGAAGATAAAAATTTAGTCATGAAAGAAGAGGACAAAGCATATATATTTGAAGCGGCTACTAGAAATAGCTATAAAAATAGTATGCCTCACCAAGTCATTACGGTGGATAAGAAAACGATGCTTCCTACTTCTGTAGTGATTATGAATGATGTGAAAGAAGAACAAATCCGAATTACATTTAAAAATATTAAGTTAGGTGTACAACATGCTGCAAAAGAGTATGCTGTGGAGCAGTTTACTGAATCAGATGATTCAAAAGGTGAACAAGCTGCACCTACAAATAAAGATGGTAAAGATGCAACTGATGAAAAAGATGCTAAAGGTGAAGCAGATACAAATGGTGAAAAAGAAGCAGTCGGTGCAGAGGTTGAATATGAAGAATTCCAAACGCATTATCCAGTTGTAAATTTTGAAAACACGAAAATGACAGATGAAAAAGCTATCCGTGAGGGTGGTATGGATCGCGTTATTTTAACGTTTGAAGGTGATAAAGCGTTCACGGTTATGCAACAACCAGTTATGAAAGAGACGGCAATGTTACCAGTTACTTCACCTGGTGATCCTGTTGATTTAGGATTTACTATCGGTGCTATTACCGATACATCTATTAGCTGGGAAAAAGATGGTGTTGCATTCTTTGTAGCTTCTAGTAAGTTGACGCGGGAAGAAATGATGGAAGTTGCTGCTTCCATGACGATAAGTAGTATGAAGTAATTTTTGAGCTACAGCTTTCTACTATAAAGAAAGCTGTAGCTTATTAGGCAAAAAAACGGTTATTGATTAGAGAAGATGGCAACACTGTTTTATAGAAACTAGCTATAGAATAGTGTTTCAAACTTTGTAAGAGAAACGATTATTTATGGAACAGCAAAAAAAAGGAAGATGACCACATGTCGTCGAATTTAAGTAACGAACTGTAAATTCACGCATGAGAAGATTTCAGTATACTATTAGTTGTGGACAAGTATTAAGGCGTTCCCCATTGTCAGTGAAAGATGGAATTTGCATTTGGATTCCGTTATTGTTTAAATCATGGCTAAATCATGTTTAGGTTCCGGTGAGTGTCGCACGCTTTTCAAGTAAGGTCGAAGAAATTTTGACACTATTTTTTTATGTATATGGTAGTTTTTGCAATACATAATGGTTTAATAAATAAAAAAGAGGGTATTCTAATGGAGACACAGCAGCATTTTAGACCAACTAAAGCAATTGTAGATTTACAAGCAATCCAACAAAATATAAAAAATTTAAAAGATTTACTTCAACCAAATGTACAAATTATTGCAGTCGTGAAAGCGAATGCCTATGGACATGGTGATATAGCAGTTGCTCAAGCGGCTTTGGAAGCGGGTGCTACGATGCTTGCAGTGGCTACGCCGGACGAAGCATTACATATTCGAGCGCATTTCGAGGAACCAGACATACTAATATTAGGGGCTTCACCAGTATCGTTTGCTCCATATGCAGCCCAACAACGTATTACGCTGACAGTATTTTCGAGTGAATGGATACAGCAGGCAGCAGCAATTATTGCTGGTGAAACAAACCCTTTACAACTACATATAAAGGTAGATAGCGGGATGGGCCGAATTGGTATACGTACAGAGCAAGAATTATTAGAGCTATACCAGACAATCCATTCAACTGACAATGTAGAATTGGATGGTATTTTTACTCATTTTGCAACAGCTGATGAGGAAGAAACAGCCTATTTCGATAGCCAGGTACAGTTATTTGAAAAGCTCATTTCTCTATTGCCTGAAAAACCTAGACTAGTACACGCATCCAATACAGCAACTGCCTTAGTGAAAGATCATCGCTTACACTATGACGCAGTACGCTACGGTATTTCAATGTATGGGTTAGCGCCATCATCCTATGTTGAAGCAATTTTACCGTTTTCATTGAAACCAGCCTTTGCACTTGAGAGCGAGCTTGTTCATGTTAAGCAGTTAAAAGCAGGACAGTCGGTAGGGTACGGAGCAACGTTTGTTTCGCAGTCCGATATGTGGGTCGGTACGATTCCAGTAGGCTATGCAGATGGAGTTATTCGCAAGTTAGCTGGACAAGAAGTACTAATCGATGGACAAAGAATGCCGATAATTGGACGAATTTGCATGGACCAATGTATGGTTGCCCTACCAAAAGCATATGCTATAGGTAAGAAAGTGACGCTTATTGGAAGACAAGGGCAAGAAGTGATTTCAATGGATGAATGGGCAACGAAGCTTGAAACAATTAATTATGAAGTACCATGCATTATTACAGCAAGAGTTCCTCGAGTATATATTTAACCAGTTGAAGCAGAAGTCCTTGAGAAAGCGAAAACGATTTACGAGGAGCTTGACGAGCAGGCTGGAAAAAATCTAGACGCACTTGTGCTAAAATGATTTTTTTAAACAGTATTTAATACAATTTATTTTCAAAACGCTTTGATAGATAAAGTTAATGAATATTTGTCGAAATTGTTACTTAAATGTGCAGACACATTTCTATCAACAATTATGGAGCGTAAAGGGAAAATAAGCACTCAACACCGCTGTCTATATGACATTGGGTAACAGCATGTTCCTTTGATAACCAACAAATTTTTACAACTTGTCCTTCAAATTGTCAGATATTTTGTCATTTCATGTCTTTTCAACAATATCTTTCAATGGTAGAATGAGTAGTAATGAAAAAGTGTATGGTTCCGTTGGAGGTGCTTGCTGTGTACGAGAAAAAGTTAAGAGAAGCTACAATTGCTGTTCAAGATAGACTGTTTCTACAAACAAAGGAAGTAATTGAAGGTGAATCTTTTGTGCGTCTTTTGTCGCGCAAAAATTTAATGCAGGAGCAACCAAATCAAATACGGGAAGCTATGATGAAAGGATATGTTGAGATGTCTCATATTAATCTGATGATTGCGAGTGAATGCTTGCACGCGGAGTATGAAGCACAACATACAGTGGAGCGTCTCGTTAGCGGGGGATGACACTTTTGAATGTAAAACGTGGTGACGTTTTTTTTGCAGATTTATCGCCGGTAGTAGGGTCCGAACAAGGTGGTACTCGGCCGGTATTGATTATTCAAAATGATATTGGAAATCGATTTAGTCCAACTGTCATCATCGCAGCAATTACTGCACAGATTCAAAAGGCAAAATTACCGACGCATGTTGAAATAAATGCTGAAAAGTATGGTTTTGAACGTGACTCGGTCATTTTGCTTGAACAAGTGCGTACAATCGATAAGTCAAGATTGACAGATCGTATTACGCAGCTTGATCATGCAGTTATGGAAAAAGTGGATGGTGCATTGATGATTAGTTTAGGGCTTGTTAAATTTTGATATACATATATGTATAGAACATCAGGGGGCATTTATCCTGATGTTTTTTTAATTCTCTATTTAAAAATAGTATTAATAGATGGAAGACAAGGTGTAGTTATCATTTGATTTGAAAGTTTGTAGAAAATTGTCGACGTATTTATATTAGTACAAGAAAAAAAGATATGAAAAAAATTTAAATTCGATGTTTAACATTCTTTAAATGCGGGTAAAGAAGGAGAGTCTAAAAAATATGGTGGAGGTGGGCTGTATGGACATGTTGGTACATTTTAAAGAAGAAGAAACAAAATTATATGGCTTTGTTGAAGGTGAAATTGATACGTTTACAGCTTCTGGACTACGTGAGGAACTAGAGGCAGTCAACATTATAAAAGGAATGGATATTGAATTAGATTTATCGAAAGTTAATTATATGGATAGTACAGGTCTTGGTATTTTAGTAGCTTTTTATAAAAGAGCTTTGCGTGAAGAGAGTAAAGTGAAAATCGTAGGTCTATCGAAACGATTACAAAGATTATTTGAAATTACTGGCTTAAGTGAACTGATGGATATAGAAACTGATAAGAAGGTGGAATTAAGTAATGAAGGAATTTGATTATATTGAAATAAGGGTTCCTGCAAAGCCGCAGTTTGTCAGTGTTATTCGCTTAACGGTTTCGGGATTAGCTAGCCGTATAGGATTTAGCTACGATGATATCGAAGATTTAAAAATTGCAGTAAGTGAAGCGGTGACAAATGTTGTGCATCATGCTTATAAAGATGCTGAGGAAGGCGAAATTGTAATAGGGTGTGCCCTTTATGATAACAAGTTGGAAATGATGATTGCAGACTATGGGAATAGCTTTAATTTTGAAGAGGTTAAAACGAAAATTGGGCCTTATCATCCTGAAGATAGTATAGCGGGGCTAAGAGAGGGCGGTTTAGGTCTTTATTTGATGGAAACTTTGATGGATGAGGTGATGATTAATAACGATGGTGGCGTTACTGTTTTCATGACAAAGTATGTCGCTAGGGAGCAGGTGGAAAAAAATGTCGAAAGAATCACTTCGTAATTCTTCATCAAAGGAGGATGTATTAAAGTGGATAGCACTGTACCAAGCAACAGAGGATGAGGAAGCACAAACCAATTTGGTGATTCATTATCGCAATTTAGTAGAGTCCATCGCTCGTAAATATTCATATGGTAAATCTTATTATGATGATATTGTGCAAGTAGGAATGCTCGGTTTACTAGGTGCAATAAGACGTTTTGATGCTGATTTCGGGCGTAGCTTTGAGGCTTTTGCTGTACCAACAATTGTTGGAGAGATTAAGCGGTTTTTACGAGATAAAACATGGGACGTTCATGTGCCAAGACGAATTAAAGAGATAGGACCGCGTATTAAATCAACTGTAGAATCGTTAACAATAGAGTTCCAGCGTTCCCCTTCCATTCAAGAAATTGCGGAGCGTTTAGAAGTTCCTGAAGAAGAAGTGTTAGAGGCAATGGAGATGAGCCGCAGTTACCAAGCATTGTCAATGGATCATTCCATAGAGTCTGATAGTGACGGAAGTACGGTCACGCTAGCTGATATTATGGGGAAAGAAGATATGGGTTATGAAATGACCAATAGAAGGATGATTGTTGCGGAGGCTATGGAAGTTTTAAATGAACGAGAAAAGCAAGTAATTCAGCTAACGTATTTAGAGCAACAGAGTCAAAAGGAAGCTGGAGAACAATTGGGCATTTCTCAAATGCATGTCTCGAGAATACAAAGGAAAGCAATTAAAAAATTACAAGAAGTCATTCTAGCAAGTGGTAGTGTGCCACTGTGATGTTAAAATAAAGGCGTTTATTACTAGCGGATTTCCCCATCCAATAGCAATAAGCGCCTTATATTTTTGTTTACTTTTACCAGACTGTGGACTATCTTTGGTTTTTTATTGAAGTGTAATGGTAAAATGAAAAGAAAAAAGGTAGTGATAAAGTGGAACAAAAACAAATGTACCAGCTTATTGCAAAGGATGTAGCAATCAAAGCGAACCAAGCGGAGGCAGTGATAAAACTATTGGATGAAGGTAATACCGTCCCGTTTATCGCTCGCTATCGTAAAGAAGCTACAGGCTCGCTCGACGAAGTACAAATAAAAGCTGTAGAAGATCGTTATCATTACATACAGCAACTTGAACAACGTAAAGAGGAAGTTCTCCGTTTAATTCAAGAACAAGATAAATTAACGCCTGAACTTGAAAATGCAATTCAAGTAGCAACAGTTCTACAACGTGTTGAAGATTTGTATCGTCCGTATAAGCAAAAGAGACGTACGAAGGCAACAATCGCAAAAGAAAAAGGGCTGGAACCATTAGCTGACCTTCTACTGGAGTTCCGTAGTGAAGCATTAGCGCAATTAGCTCAAGACTTTGTAGATACGGAGAATGTTGCAACAGTGGAAGATGCATTGGCTGGAGCACGCGATATTTTAGCAGAGCGCTTTGCAGATGATGCGGGAATACGACAAAAAATCCGTGCTTTTTCGTGGAAAGAGGGCGTACTGACAACTACATTAAAAAATGCAGAGTTAGATGAAAAAAAGGTTTTTGAAATGTATTACGAATATGAAGAACCTGTTAACCGCATTGTTCCTCATCGCATTTTAGCTGTAAATCGAGGGGAGAAGGAGGATGTTTTAAAGGTAGCTATACAAGTGCCAATAGAGCGCGTCCTCATGATTATGTGGAAAGAATGGATACCAGCTACAGGTTCCTCACCGGCTATTGCCGAGGTAAAGCTTGCAATAGAAGACTCCTACAAACGATTGATTCAACCATCTATCGAGAGAGAGTTACGCAATGAATTAACAGAAAAAGCAGAGGCGCAAGCTATTCATATTTTCTCTGAAAATCTCCGTAATCTATTATTACAGCCTCCGTTAAAAGGCAAATATGTATTAGGAGTCGACCCTGCTTATCGAACAGGCTGTAAATTGGCCGTTGTTGATGAGACGGGAAAAATGTTAGAAGTGACAGCTATTTATCCGCATCCACCAAAGCCAGATGTAGCAAAATCAAAAGCTGTCGTGAAAGAAATTTTAGCAAAATATCCTATTAAGATTATTGCTATTGGTAATGGTACAGCCTCACGCGAAACAGAGCAGTTTATTGCGGATGTATTAAATGAAGTGAAGACAGATGCCGCATATGTGATTGTCAACGAAGCGGGTGCTTCAGTTTATTCTGCATCGGATATTGCGCGAGCTGAATTTCCGGATTTACAAGTAGAGCAACGTAGCGCTGTATCTATTGCCCGACGTTTGCAAGATCCCTTGTCTGAATTAGTGAAAATTGAGCCAAAGGCAGTAGGTGTTGGTCAATACCAGCATGACGTTTCACAGAAGAAATTATCAGAGTCGCTTTCATTTATAGTAGAAACAGCGGTCAATCAAGTAGGTGTCGATGTTAACACAGCGTCAGCTTCATTAATGCAATATGTTTCAGGGCTATCGAAAACTGTTGCCGAAAATATTGTAAAAGTACGAGAAGAGAATGGGCAATTCACAACACGTGCGCAGCTTAAAAAAATTCCACGACTTGGTGCGAAAACGTACGAACAAGCAATAGGATTTTTACGTGTACCGGAAGCGAAGAATCCATTCGATGCGACAGGTATTCACCCAGAAAGCTACGATATTGCAGAGCAAATCTTAGAAGCGGCCCATATTAATAAAAAAGAATTAGGGACACAAAAGGCAGAGGAAGCCATTGCTGCCCTTAATGTTCAAGAATTAAGTAATACATTAGGAATTGGCGTTGTGACAATTCAGGACATAGTTGATACCTTAAAGAAACCAAGTCGCGATCCACGCGATGCTTTTCCACAGCCACTACTCAAAACAGATGTTTTAAAAATGGAAGACTTACAGGTAGGTATGGAATTGCAAGGTACCGTCCGCAATGTAGTCGATTTTGGCGCATTTGTTGATATTGGTGTAAAACAAGATGGGCTTGTGCATATATCTAAGTTGCAAAAAAAGCGTATCAAACATCCATTAGAAGTTGTGGCACTTGGTGATATTGTCACAGTGTGGGTGGAACAGATAGAGGTCAATAAAGGACGTATTTCGTTAACAATGCTAACTCCAGAAAAACAAACTGTTGAAAAGTAATAAATTTTTGCCACACTGTCTATACTGCACAGTGTGGTATTCTTATTGTTAGAGGTGAAGAACATGAACAATGAGGAACTACAACAGCTAGTCAGTCGAATTTCACTAGAAAGTTTTCATAAACCTTTTATGCATCGTGCATACTTTAATCCAAGACTTCGTACAACAGGCGGCCGCTATCTTTTACAAACTCATCATATTGAAATCAATCCAAAAGCATTTGAAATGTACGGTGTAAAAGAAGTAGAGGGGATAATTCTTCATGAGTTATGTCATTATCATTTGCACATTGAAGGAAAAGGTTATCAACATCGAGACAAGGATTTTCGAGACTTATTAAAAAAAGTGAACGCACCTCGTTTTTGTTCAGCTTTACAAAAACCTACATCTCGGAGCAAAAAGCAGCGCCCTCATTATACTTATACATGTATTAAATGCCGTCAAATATATGTTAGAAAAATTAGATTAAATGTACAGAAATACTGTTGCGGTAAGTGTTCAGGGTCATTAAAATTAGTTGAACGAAAAAACTTTTAAAAAAAGGTTGACGTTTATAGAGGTTATCCCTATAATAGTAAAAGTCGACAAGATGAGACGACATAACAATATGATTATTCCGAAGTAGCTCAGTTGGTAGTAGCACCTGACTGTTAATCAGGTTGTCGCAGGTTCGAGTCCTGCCTTCGGAGCCATGGCCCCTTGGTCAAGCGGTTAAGACACCGCCCTTTCACGGCGGTAACACGGGTTCGAATCCCGTAGGGGTCATTTTTTTATAAATATAAATAATTGTAACATTGGTCCCGTGGTGTAGCGGTTAACATGCCTGCCTGTCACGCAGGAGATCGCCGGTTCGATCCCGGTCGGGACCGCCACTTATTGGGGTATAGCCAAGCGGTAAGGCAACGGATTTTGATTCCGTCATGCCCTGGTTCGAATCCAGGTACCCCAGCCATTCATTTCTTAATATGAGCCATTAGCTCAGTTGGTAGAGCATCTGACTTTTAATCAGAGGGTCGAAGGTTCGAGTCCTTCATGGCTCATCTTTTTTAAGAAAAAGGTTGATATTTCAAATTATCATTGTATAATAAGAAAGTTCCTATTTTTTTGAATGCGGTCGTGGCGGAACGGCAGACGCGCTAGGTTGAGGGCCTAGTGGGGGCAACCCCGTGGAGGTTCAAGTCCTCTCGGCCGCACCAAGTCAAGTCAGTTCAGTTATTTAGTAAATGCGCCCGTAGCTCAATTGGATAGAGCGTCTGACTACGGATCAGAAGGTTGTGGGTTCGACTCCTGCCGGGCGCGCCATATTATATTTTAATATTTGCGGGTGTAGTTTAATGGTAAAACCTCAGCCTTCCAAGCTGATGTCGTGAGTTCGATTCTCATCACCCGCTCCAAAAACATTTTTAAAAAAAGATGTTGACATCGAAAACAAACGATGTTATGATATAAGAGTTGCTGAAATAAACGGCGACGAAATGAACCTTGAAAACTGAACAAGCAAAACGTAATCAATATAGTTTCTGAGCTAACTTATGTTAGTGAATGAAACAAAAATTTTGGACATCAAAATTGATGCCAGCAAAACAATTTGAGCTAATCA